>MRWG01000240.1_pt1 | contig 87852 bp, 87 predicted proteins | sample 1013341 | NCBI WGS metagenome assembly MRWG01 (sample SAMN06117577, study PRJNA244670) | biofilm metagenome | biome: Water; feature: Cathode Biofilm; material: Biofilm; isolation source: microbial consortium enriched at the cathode of a solar microbial fuel cell | place: USA: District of Columbia ...
GGGTCAGGGTGGGGGTAGGCGCGCCGGCACGGCGCGCAACCGCGAACATCCCGGCGCGGCAGCGCCGGGGCGATCCTGTCGGATCGCTCACCCCCATCCAACCTTCGCCCTCAAGGGGGGAAGGCTTCGCAGAGGTTTCGGAGCGAGCCTCAGCCCTGCTGGCCGCGCGGGAAGCGCTGGCGTTCCTCGACCTGGTTCAGGTCCATGTGGTTGCGCATGAAGCGGTCGGCGGCGTCCTGCACCGGCTGATGGTCCCAGGGGTGGTAGCGCCCCTGGCGCAGCGCGTCGTAGACGACCCAGCGCCGGGCCTGGCTCGCCCGCACCTCTTGATCGAACGTTTCCAGGTCCCAGCGTGCGTCCGCCTCCGCCCTCAGGCTGGCGAGCGCCTCGGCGGCGGCCGGATCCTCGATGAGGTTGGTGAGCTCGTGCGGGTCGCTCTCCAGATCGAAGAGTTGCTCGGGGTCGAGCGCGCAGCGGGTGTATTTCCACGTCCCCCGGCGCAGCGCCACCAGCGGCGCGTAGGAGGCCTCAGCCGCATATTCCATCGCGACCGAGCGCTCCCGCGCGACGTTGCCGCCGGAGATCGCCGGCAGCAGGCTCTCGCCCTCGACCCACGGCGTCACCTCCGCCATGTCGAGCCCGGCGATGTCGCAGAGCGTCGGCGTCACGTCGATCAGCGAGGCGGGCGCCGCGACCCGGCCCGGTTCGATGCCGTCGCCCGCCACCATCAGCGGCACCCGGGCCGAGCCCTCGAAGAAGGACATTTTGAACCACAGCCCCTTCTCGCCCAGCATGTCGCCATGGTCGGCGGTGAACAGGATCACCGCCTCCTGGCCCGTGCGTTCCAGCACGTCGAGCAGCTCGCCCACCTGCGCGTCGAGATAGCTGAGATTGGCGAAATAGGCGCGGCGCGAGCGCGCGATGTCCGCCTCCGTGATCTCGAAATTCCGCCAGTCGTTGGCGTCGAAGATGCGCTTCGAATGCGGATCGTGATCGTCATAGGCGATCGAGGCGACCTGCGGCATCAGATGCTCCGAGCCCTCGTAGAGGTCCCAATAGTCACGCCGCGCGACGTAGGGATCGTGCGGATGGGTGAAGCTGACCGTCAGGCACCAGGGCCGCGCGTCGAGACCGCGCGCCAGCTCGTAGAGCATGCGCTTCGACTGGTGCGCGACGTCGTCGTCGAACTCGAGCTGGTTCGTCGTCTCCGCGACACCCGAACCGGTGACCGAGCCCATATTGTGATACCACCAGTCGATCCGCTCGCCCGGCTTGCGGTAGTCCGGCGTCCAGCCGAAATCGGCCGGGTAGATGTCGGTCGTCAGCCGATCCTCGAAGCCGTGCAACTGGTCCGGCCCGACGAAATGCATCTTGCCGGCCAGCGCCGTGCGATAGCCGCCGCGGCGCAGATGGTGCGCGAAGGTCGGCATGTCGGCCGGGAAGTTGGCCGCATTGTCGTAGACGCCCGTGCTCGACGGCAGGCGCCCGGTCATGAAGGAGGCGCGCGCCGGCGTACACAGCGGCGAGGGCGAATAGCAACTGTCGAAGCGCGCGGAGCGCTCCGCCAGGCGGCGCAGATTGGGTAGGTGGAGCCACGGCACCGGACCGTCGGGGAACAGCGTTCCGGTCGCCTGGTCGACCATCAGGATCAGGAAATTCGGTCGCCCCATGGTTGCCCCCTTCGGTGTCGCGCGTGGCCAAACGGCCCGCCCAGAGGATGCCATTGTCCCCCGGATGACAAATGACTAATCTCGCGACCCGCTACAAGCTGTGCTTATGAGGGTCTTCTCAGCATGCCGACGCTGCCGCTTCCGCCGCTCAACTGGCTGCGCGCCTTCGAGGCGGCGGCCCGGCACATGTCCTTCACCGAGGCCGGGCGCGACCTGGGTGTCACGCAATCCGCGATCTCGCAGAACATCCGCCTCCTGGAGGCGCGGCTCGGCCAGCCGCTCTTCCTGCGCCATCCGCACCGGCTGGAACTGACGGATGCGGGCAAGGCCTATCTGCCCACCGTGCGCGACGCCTTCCTGCAGATCAGCGCCGGCACGCGCGAGGTGTTCGGCCCCGCCCATGGCGAGCGGCTGACGATCCGCACCACGCCGGGCTTCGCCGATCTCTGGCTGGCCCCCAGGCTGGGCGGCTTCTACGCCCGCGCGCCGGGCGTGTCGGTGCGGGTGCTGTCGACCATCTGGGACGTCGAATTCGACAGCCGCGACGACGTGCTGGAGATCCGCTACGGCGACGGGCATTGGCCCGGGCTGCAGGCCGACCGGCTGACCCACGATCGCATCTTCCCCGTCGCCAGCCCGGCGGTCGGCGCGCGCCTGGCCGAAACGGCCGCGGCGCTCGCCGGGATGCGGCTGCTCCACACGGTGGGCTTCCGCATCGGCTGGTCGCGCTGGCTGGAGGCGGCCGGCCTCGCCGAGGCGGTCGACGGCGAGAGCGGCGACCATTTCGACACCGCCCTGCTGCCGACCCAGCTCGCCGAGGAGGGCGAAGGGATCGCGCTGTCGCGCCTGTCGCTGGTCGCAGACCGGCTGGCCGACGGGCGGCTGGTGGCGCCGCTCGCCCCGGCGCTTGAGACGGAGGAGGCCTTCTACCTCGTCTATCCGGCGAACCACCCGCTCGGCCCCGACGCCGCGGCCTTCGCCGAATGGCTGCGCGCGGAGGCGGTCGTCGCCGCCGAGAAGGCCCGTCCCCTCGCCCCCGGAACGGCGGTCTGAATCGCCCCGGAAGGCTGGCCAGACCCCAGAATCTCCGTCATGGTCCGGCTTGGCTTCGAGGAGGTCCGATGGCGCGTCAATCCACCCGCTATGTCTGCCAGAGCTGCGGCACGGTCTATCCGCGCTGGCAGGGCCATTGCGAGGCCTGCGGAGAGTGGAACTCGGTCTCCGAGGAAGCGGCGGAGAGCGCCCCGCCGGTCGGCGGCAAGGGCAAGCGCGGCGCCGCGTCCGGCCGGCAGAAGGCGATCGAGTTCGTCGCGCTGGACGGCCAGAACGAGAGGCGCCCGCGGCTCGCCGCCGGGATCGCGGAATTCGACCGCGTGCTGGGCGGCGGGCTGGTCGAGGGCTCGGCCGTGCTGATCGGCGGCGACCCGGGCATCGGGAAATCGACGCTGCTGCTGCAGGTGATGGCGGCCTTGTCGCGCGAGGCGCGGGTCGCCTACGTCTCCGGCGAGGAGGCGATCGATCAGGTGCGCATGCGTGCCGAGCGCCTCGGCGTGAAGGACGCGGGCGTCGAGCTCGCCGCCGCCACCAGCGTGCCGGAAATCCTGGCCGCCATCGACCGGCCCGAGGGGCCGAGCGTGGTGGTCATCGATTCGATCCAGACGATGTATGTCGACCTGCTGGACAGCGCGCCGGGCACCGTCGGCCAGGTCCGCGCCTCGGCACAGGAACTGATCCGGGTCGCGAAGCGCCGGGGCACGGCGCTCTTGCTGGTCGGCCACGTCACCAAGGAGGGCGCGATCGCCGGCCCCCGCGTGTTGGAGCACATGGTCGACACGGTGCTCTATTTCGAGGGCGAGCGCGGCCATCCCTTCCGCATCCTGCGCGGGGTCAAGAACCGCTTCGGGCCGACCGACGAGATCGGCGTCTTCGACATGACCGAACAGGGCCTGCAGGAGGTGAAGAACCCCTCCGCCCTCTTCCTCGCCGACCGGCAGGAGGGCGTGGCGGGCGCCGCCGTCTTCGCCGGCATCGAGGGCTCGCGCCCCGTGCTGGTGGAAATCCAGGCCCTGGTCGCGCCCAGCGCCTACGGCACGCCGCGGCGCGCGGTGGTGGGCTGGGACTCCAACCGGCTCGCCATGCTGCTCGCCGTCCTAGAGGCGCGCGCGGGGCTGGACTTGGGCGGTCGTGACGTTTACTTGAACGTCGCGGGCGGGCTCCGCATCTCGGAGCCTGCGGCGGATCTGGCGGTGGCCGCCGCCATCGCCTCCTCGCTGACCGGCGAGCCGATGCCGAACGAGACGGTCGTCTTCGGCGAGATCGGGCTCTCCGGCGAGGTCAGGACGGTCGGCCGCGCGGATGCGCGGCTGAAGGAGGCGGCGAAGCTCGGCTTCCGGCGTGCGATCGTGCCCCGGCGGCCGCGCAAGGACGGCGGGCGCGACCGGGGCGGCGACGGCAACGGAGCCAAGGAGACCGGCGGCCTCGCGGTGACGGAGATCGCCGATGTCGGCCGCCTGGCGGCGATGCTGGCGGGCGAGGGCCCGGCCTACAGCCGCACGGCGTAACGGGTGACGAGACCCGCTGCCCGCTGACGGGCGGCCCTGAGACGGGACAGGATGCTGGAAGGTCTTCCCATCACGATTGTCGATCTGGTGGTCGTCGGCGCGATCCTGCTGTTCGCGGTTCTGGCGAGCTTCTGGGGCTTCATGGGCCTGGTCACCGGGATCGGCGCCTGGGTCGGCGCCGTGGCGGCCGCGATCCTGTTCTACCCGGACGCGCGCATGCTGGCGCGCAGCCACATCGAGACCGAGCTGTTCGCCGACGTGGTGGCGGGATTGGGGCTCTTCGCCGGATCGCTGATCCTGCTCCTGGTCGTGAGCGCGGTGCTTTCCCATATGGTGAAGGAAAGCGCGTTGGGGTCGATCAACCGGGCACTCGGATTCGTCACCGGCATCGTGCTCGGCTACGTGATCGCTTGCGTGTTCCTGATCGCGGGCAATTTCGCCTATCCGGGCGACACCCTGCCGCAATCGGTGACGAACGCGCGGCTCTATCCGCTGGTGCGCGCCGGCAGCTACGAGTTGCTGGCCATCATGCCGGACGAGCTGAAGACCGAGAGCCTGCGCACGATGGAGCGCACGCGCCAGCAGATCGACGACGCCAAGCGCGCCAAGGACCTCTATGATACGCTCAACAATCCCAAGCCGCGCGGCGACGAGCCGGCACGCGAGAGCGGCGCGAACGGAGGAGCGACCCAGGGGAACAGCGAGGAACAGGGCTACGCCCCCGAAGCCAATCGGGAGCTGGAAAGCCTGATCGACGAGGCCGACCGTTGAGCCGTCCTGAGGGCGGTAGCGGACGGAAACCCAGCGAGGGCAGGACGCCGAGCATGGATAGACCCGAGACCTTCTCCACCAATCCCTTCGACGACGACAAGCTGCGCGAGGAATGTGCCGTCTTCGGCATCTTCGGCACCGAGGACGCGGCCGCGCACTCGGCGTTGGGCCTGCACGCCCTGCAGCATCGCGGCCAGGAGGCGACGGGCATCGTCACCTTCGACGGGGCGGAGTTCCGTGCCCACCGCGCGCTCGGCCAGGTCGGCGACGTCTTCGGCGAGCAGGCGGTGATGGACCGCCTCAAGGGCGGCGCCGCGATCGGTCACAACCGCTACTCCACCACCGGCGATCCGATGGTGCGCAACACACAGCCGCTGTTCGCCGATTTCGAGTTCGGCGGGCTGGCGGTGGCCCACAACGGCAACCTGACCAACGCCGTCCAGCTGCGGCGGGAGTTGGTGCATAGCGGCGCGATCTTCCAATCGACCACCGACACCGAGGTCATCATCCACCTGCTGGCCCAGGCCAAGGGTGGCGTGACCGATCGGCTGACCGACGCGCTGCGCCGGGTGGAAGGCGCCTATTCGCTGGTCTGCCTGACACGCAAGAAGCTGATCGGGGTGCGCGACCCGCTGGGCGTGCGCCCGCTGGTCCTCGGCAGGCTGGGGGATGCCTACATGCTGGCGTCCGAGACCTGCGCGCTCGACATCATCGGGGCCGAGAAGGTGCGCGACGTGATGGCGGGCGAGATGATCGTGATCGACGATCAGGGGGTCCATTCGAGCTTCCCCTTCCCGCGCATGAAGACACGTTTCTGCATCTTCGAATATGTCTACTTCTCCCGGCCCGACAGCGTGGTCGAGGGCAAGAGCGTCTACGAGGCGCGCACCGCGATCGGCCGCGAGCTCGCCCGCGAGCATCCGATCGAGGCGGACGTGATCGTGCCGATCCCGGATTCCGGCGTGCCGAGCGCAATCGGCTATGCCGAGGCCTCGGGCATTCCCTTCCAGTACGGCATCATCCGCAACCACTATATCGGGCGCACCTTCATCGAGCCGACGGACGAGATCCGCAATCTCGGCGTCAAGCTGAAGCACAACGCCAACCGCCAAGTGGTCGAGGGCAAGCGCATCGTGCTGGTCGACGATTCGATCGTGCGCGGCACGACCAGCCGCAAGATCGTCGAGATGATGCGTCACGCCGGCGCGACGGAGGTGCATATGTGCATCGCCAGCCCGCCGACCACCCACAGCTGCTTCTACGGCGTCGACACGCCGGAGCGCGACCAGCTGATGGCGGCGAAATACACAATGGACGAGATGAAGGCGCAGATCGGCTGCGACAGCCTTTCCTTCATTTCGATGGATGGGCTCTATCGCGCCGTCGGGCTCGACGGACGGGATAGCCAGCGGCCGCAATATTGCGATGCCTGCTTCTCGGGCGATTATCCGATACCGCTCACCGACCAGATGACGCGCCCCGGCAAGTCGGCGCAGCTCTCCCTCCTGCGCGAACAAGCGAGATAGAAAATGGCCGGACGTTTGGAAGGACGGATCGCGCTGGTGACCGGCGCGAGCCGGGGGATCGGCCGCGCCGTGGCGGAGCGCTTCGCGCTCGAGGGCGCGCATGTGATCGCGCTCGCCCGGACCACCGGCGCGCTGGAGGAACTCGACGACGCGATCAAGGCGGCCAACGGATCGGGGGGCCGGGAGGACGGCGCGACCCTGGTTCCGGTCAACCTGACCGAGCTCGAGAAGATCGACATGATCGCCGCCTCGATCCACCAGCGCTTCGGCCATATCGACGTGCTGGCGAGCGCGGCCGGGCAGATCGGCGCGCTCAGCCCGGTCGGCCATCTCGACCCGAAGATCTGGCGGCAGACGATGGCGCTCGACCTCGACGTCAATTTCCGCCTGATCCGGGCCTTCGACCCGTTGCTGCGCCAGAGCGAGGCCGGCCGCGCCATCTTCACGAGCTGCGAGCGCGCGCGCGCGCCGAAGGCCTATTGGGGGCTCCACGCGGCGGCCAAGGCGGGGCTGGAGGCGCTGGTCATGAGCTATGCCGACGAGCTCACCAAGACCAAGGTGCGCGCCAATCTGGTCGATCCCGGCCCGACCGAGACGCGGCTGCGCCACCAGGCCTTCCCGGGCGAGGCCGAAGGCACGCAGCCGCCCCCCGACCATCCGATGATCACGGACCTCTATGTCCGCTTCGCGGAAGCGGGCTGCACGGCCAACGGCACGCTGGCCGCGCGCGAGGGCGCGTAGCGCCCGACGTGCTCAGCCGTTCTCGTGCTCCTCGCTGATCCGTCCCTCCGCCGAGAGTAGGATGGCGACCGCGCGGGTCGGCTCGAACTGCGCGCAGATCAGCATGGCGATCACCGTGAAGGGGATCGAGAGCACCATGCCGACGATCCCCCAGATCGAGCCGAAGACGGCGAGCGCCAGCAGGATCACCAGCGGGCTCAGATTGAGCGAACGGCCCATCAGCCGCGGCTCGACCACATTGCCCACGGTCACCTGGACGCCGGCCAGCACGCCCGCGACGACGAGGAAATTGATCGGGTTGTCGAACTGGATCAGGGCCAGCACCGAGGGGAAGGCCACGCCCACCAGCGAGCCGACATAGGGGATGTAGTTGAGCACGAAGATCAGCACCGCCCAGAAGCCGGCGAAATCGACCCCCACCGCCACCATCACGACGTAGCTGAGGATCCCGGTCATGGCGCTGACGAGCGTCTTCAGCCCGATATAGCGCTGAATGTCGTGGGCGATCCGGCGGATGGTCGCCTGCACCGTCTTCGCGTCGCCGGCGTCGCGGAACAGCGCCTCGATCTTGCTCCGGAAGGTCGCCTGCTCCAGCAGGATGAAGACGACGTAGAAGAGGATCGTGAAGATGTTGCCGGCCACCGCCGTGATCTGGGACGCGGCGGTGCGCAGGATCGCCGCGACGTCGATCTCCTGAGCCAGGCTGCGCACGCTCGGCAGCGCGTCGATGCCCAGGCGCTCGGTCCAGGTCCGCAGCAGATTCTGGATGTTCTGCTGGTAGGTCGGCGCGCGGTCGGTGACGGAATTGACGTTGGTCGCCACGATGTCGCCCAGCAGCACCAGCGCCCCGATCATCACCAGGATCGAAAGCGACATGCCCGCCCAGCCGGGCAGGCGCATGCCGCCGACCACCGGCCGGCAGAAGCGCGCCGCCATGCTGTCGAGCAGGATGACGATGAAGACCGCGATCACGAAGGGCAGCAGGATCGACTGCCCCACCACCATCATGTAGATCGTGAGCGCGGCGAGCGCGACGGAGGCGAAGACCGAAAGCACCCCCGCCTGGCGGCGCGCCCGGCGCCACGCCTCGGCCGCGCTCTCGCCGCCCTGGCTTTCGCCGCCCTGGCCTTCGCCGCCCTGGCCTTCGCCGCCCTGGCCTTCGCCGCCCTGGTCTTCGCCGCCTGGAACCTCGTCGGCCGTGCCGTCGCTCATGGCTTGGCGCTCCTTCTAGCGCGTTCCGGCGCGGGAGAGTGGGACGGCACGCCGGCTTGCGGGCGGCCGTCCCGAAACCGGCCTCAACCGCCCTGGTCGGAGCTGCTGCGCCGGTAGGCGACGCCGCAATGCTTGTCGCAATAGGGTTTGCCGGAGACCGCTTCCTCGCCGCAGAAATGGAACTCCGGGCTGCCCGGATGGCCGATCGGCCACTGGCAGGTGCGCTCGACCACGCGGGGCACGGCGATCGGCTCGTGCCGGCGGATCGGCGACGGGCGCGTCGAGAGCCCGAGGCGATGCGCCTTTCCGATCACCGCGTTGCGCGTCACGCCGCCCAGGCGCTCCGCAATCTGCCGGGCGGTATAGCCGCTCAGCCACATGCCCTTCAGGGTCGCCACGCGCTCTTCAGTCCATTCCATCTCAAGGCACCTCGCCGTCTGTTTCCAAGCCGCGGGCCTCTCGCCCCGCGGCGTCCCCACAGGTTCCATCGCGCCCACGCGACGGCCCCCCTTCCGGATCGCGCCCTGCCGCTGGAGATCGGGTTCGGGGAACCGTCGGCGGGGTCAATTCGTCCGATTCCGGACAAACCTCGCCTGTTCGCGGACTCCCCCCGCGCTCCCATATCTAGTAGGGCTTGATCTGTGGGACACAATATACGGCGTTTTTTCGAGTCTCAAGCGCTTTTCCGCGGAGTCGCGCCGGAGGGCCGAATTTTCCGACTCACCGCCGCGATTCCAGGGCCAAGGTCAAGCCGCGGCATGGCGAGATCAGGGCGCCGCGCGGGCCCTTTGACGGCGCCCTCGAACCGCAACCGGCCGGAATCGCCAGGGAATCGGCCGCCCTTGGGAGAATCGGCCGCGGCGACTCGCTTGGCGGATTTTCAGGGACCGGGATCGTTTCCCGAGGGCGCATGATTGGTGACCTGGCCCAGCGACGGCCAGTTGGGCCGCGTCGCCACATCCTTCGAGCCGCAGCCGCCGCAGCGCAGATGCGCCCCCAGCCCCGGCACGTCCTGATTCGGACCGAATCGCGCCAGCATCGCCTCCAGCGCCAGCACGGCATTATGCCCGCAGCGGTTACACCAACAGAAGATATCGGCGCCATAGCCGATCAGATCGCCGAGCCGCGCGCGCCGACGCGCCGCCTCGGCCGTCGCCAAGGCCTGCTGCTTGAGCCGTCCCATGATGTCCGCTCCTGTTTTTCCCAGGCGGTCAGTCTAGGCCGCAAAGCGAAACAGGAACAAGGAGCGAACATTCCTAACGGCGGACAGGATGCCGGACGGCACCGACGCGTCGAGCCGGAATCCAGGACGACACGCACCATCTTCGGCCATTTGCTCTGGAGTCCCGCTTTCGCGGGAAAGACGGTGACGGGAGGTCAGCTGAGATCGGCGGCGTGCGCCTTCAAATCCTCGAGCCGCACGATCTGCAGCGCCTTCTCGTTGGTCGCCAGCAGATGCACCCGGGGCGCCGCGCCGGCCTCGAAGGCCTCCAGCCAGCGCGCGGCGCACAGGCACCATTGGTCGCCCGGCGCCAGCCCCTTGAAGCCGAAGGCGGGCATCGGCGTCGAGAGGTCGTTGCCACGGGCCGCCGAGAAGGACAGGAACTCGGCCGTCATCACGGCGCAGATCGTGTGCGAGCCGCGATCCTCCGGACCGGTGTTGCAGCAGCCGTCGCGATAGAAGCCGGTCAGCGGATCGACGCTGCAGGGCACGATCGGCTCGCCGAGGACATTGCGTTGCGCGTCGTCGTTGGCGGGCGGGAAGGCCATGGCGGCAAATCCTCTCAGGCGGTGGTCAGGGCCTCGGCCACGCTCTCGAAGAGCGGCAGCCCCTCGGTCTTGCCCAGACCCGCGTCGGTCGCGTCCTCGGGGTGCGGCATCATGCCCAGCACCCGCCCCTTCGCGTCGACGATGCCGGCGATGTTGCGCTGGGATCCGTTCAGGTTCGTCGCCTCCGAGACCGTGCCGGCCGCGTCGCAATAGCGGAAGACCACGCGCCCCTCGCCCTCCAGCCGGTCGAGCGTTTCGGCATCGGCGAAATAGTTGCCCTCATTGTGGGCGACCGCGACCTCCGTCACCTGGCCCGGCGTCAGGCGCTGGGTGAAGGGCTCGGCACACCGCTCGGCCTTGAGGTGGGTGTACTTGCAGATGAATTTGAGGCCCGCATTGCGCAGCAGCGCGCCCGGCAGCAGCCCGGTCTCGGTCAGGATCTGGAAGCCGTTGCACACGCCCAGCACCGCGACGCCGCGCTCGGCCTCCGCCTTGACCGCGCGCATGATCGGCGAATTGCCGGCCATCGCGCCGCAGCGCAGATAGTCGCCGTAGGAGAAGCCGCCCGGCACCACGATCAGATCGTAGCCGGAGAGCGTGGTCTCCCGATGCCAGACGATGTCCGGACGGCGGCCCGAGGCGCGTTCGATCGCGTCGGCCATGTCCTTCTCGCGGTTGGTGCCGGGGAAGAGGATGACGGCGGATTTCATCGCTGCGTCCCCCGCCCTAGCCGTCGAGCTCGATGCGGTAATTCTCGATCACCGTGTTGGCGAGGAGCTTCTTGCACATCGACTCGACCTCCGCTTCCGCCTTGGTCCGGTCGGAGGCGGCGAGATCGAGCTCGATCACCTTGCCCTGGCGCACCTCGTTGACCCCCTCGAAGCCGAGCCCGCCCAGCGCATGCTCGATGGCCTTGCCTTGCGGATCCAGGACGCCGGGTTTCAGGGTGACGAAGACTTTCGCTTTCATGGGGGCCGTTCGCCTCTTCAAAAATCGGTGAGGGAGACCCGCTTCTAGCCGATTCGCAGGCCGTTCGCCGCGCTTTTACCAGCCGCCCCGGCGCCGGGCAACCGCGCTTGCCGGCGCGCGCCGCACGCCCCACCTTACCCTTCCCCGCGACCGCGATCCGCACCGCGCGGCAGGAGAGGGAAGGAAACGATCATGGTTCGTCGATCGCTCTGGGCGCTCGCCTTTCTGCTGCTCTCCGTCGCGCCGGCTTCCGCCTGCGGCCCGGACAGCGATTGCGCGCTCGGGGAGCGGCACTATCGCATCGCGCTGCCGGACGGACATGACGGAACCCGCCCGATCGGCGCCATCCTGCATGCGCACGGCTACAAGGGCTCCGCCGCCGGCGCGATGCGCAACAACGGACTGCGCCAAGTCGCGCGGGACTTGGGCCTCGCCCTGATCGCCGCGGATTCGAAAGGCGACGACTGGTCCCTGCCCCATTCGCCCGCCACCATGCGGGAGGGGAAACCCGCCGACCTCGAGGGCGAACTCACCTATTTCGAGGCCGTGCTCGACGACGCCGCACGGCGCTTCGGCGTCGACCGGACCCGGGTGCTGGCGACCGGCTTCTCGGCCGGCGGCATGATGGTCTGGTGGCTCGCCTGCCACCGCAGCGATCTCGCCGCCGGATTCGCGCCGATCAGCGGGACCTTCTGGGCGCCGGTGCCGGATGCCTGCCCGGCCGATCCGGCACATCTCCTCCACACGCACGACATGGCGGACCCGGTGGTGCCGCTCGACGGGCGGACGATCGGCCCGGCGAAGCAGGGGGAGGTCATGCGCGCGCTCGCCATGTATCGCGCGACGGGCGGCTTCGTCGACGCGCAGACCTACGGGGCCGACGGGCTCGACTGCACGCGCTGGCGCAACCCGGACGGCAAGCTGCTCGAACTCTGCCTCCATCCGGGCGGACACAGCATGGACGGACGGTTCGTGCGTCGGGCCTGGCGGGCTTTGGCGGAGGCCGGGGCGCTCGCCCGCGACGGGTCGGGCGATGCCGGCCACGACTGACCGCTACTGGGTCGGCATCAGGCGCTCCGGACCGCCCTCTTCCGCGCCCTCCGCTGGCGGCGGGGCGGACGCGGCCGCAGGCGGCGCGGCCTCGCCCAAGGCCGGTGCCTCGCCGAGGCGGGAGGTCGCCGCCGTCGGCTCCGGCACGGCCGAGACTCCAAGGTCCGTGCGGCCCGCTTGACCGACGATCTCGAGAAGGTCGGACTGGGGCGAGGCCATGGCGACGGCGACGGCGGCGAAGCCGGCGGCGCGCGCGCTCGTCTCCTCCATCTGCTGGGCGGCGCGGATGGCGAGGTCGGTCTCCCCCAGCCGCGCGGCCGCCGCCGCGACGCGGGTGAGCGAGCGGAAGCGCGGCGCCAGGAAGCTGCCGTCGGCGGCGCGCGCCGGCGGCTCCGTGCCCGGCGGGGCCGGAATGCGGGCCGCCGTATCGAAGGCCGACAGCAGGTCGCCGGCCGCGATCTGGGCCAGCGTGATATCCTCCAGCGCCGCCTCGAAGCCCGGCTGGTCCTTGTTCTCCCAGGCGGTGCGATAAGCCTCGCTGATCGTCTTCTGGGCGTTCGCGATCCGCCCGCGCTGGGCCTCCGCGATGGCGATCTGGACCAGCGCACGCACCTTCTGGATATCGCCGGGAATGAGGTCGATCAGATCACGGGCGCGCGCGAAGATGGCGGCGTCCGCTTCCGGTTCGCCGGCGCGGGTCTGGGCCTGCAGCACGCGGCGCATCGCCTCGGCCAGGAAGTCGATGATCGGCTGGTAGCCGGTGGATTCGAGCGCCCGGGCCAGCAGCTCGCTCGCCTCCTGCGGATTGCCCTCCATGCCGCGATTCATGGCGACCGGTCCGAACAGCTGGGCGCGCAAGCCGATATAGGGGATGTAGTCGGTCAGAACGAGCGCCTCGTCGTACTTCTCCTGGTCGAGCAGCACCTGCCCCATGTCGAGCAGCGCGCGCGCCTGGCGCAGCGGATCGTCGATCTGCCCGGCCACGGTGAAGGCGTCGGCTAGCCGGCCGACCTTCGACATCTCGACCATCAGATGGTTGATCACGTCGAAGCGATCGCGCTTGTTGTCGATCAGCTCGGTCTCCTCGATGGCGAGACGGAAGAGCGGCACCGCGCTGTCGAGATCGCCGAACGCGCCTCGCGCCCTGGCGACGGAGGCGATGGCGCGCGCCCGCTCCGCCCCCTCCGGGATCAGGCGGACGACCTGCATCGCCTCCTCGGCATCCTCGCCCTCGATCATCGCGGCCGCCAGCTCGGCATAGGCATCGAAGCGCCCGCGGTCGGGACCAGCCGCGATGCGCTGGCGGGCGGTGCGGAAGGTCTCCCGCGCGCCGGCGACGTCGCCCGCCCGGCTCCGCGCCCGGCCGATATCGATCAGAAGATGCGCCGTCTCGTGCCCCGGCGCCTCGATAGCCTGGGCCTGACGAAAGGCTTCGGCCAGCAGGGTGGCGGCGGCCTGGCGCGCGGCCTCGCTGTTGTCGAGCGCCTCGAGCGACGCGCTCGCCGTCTCCTGCAGCGCGCGCACCCGGAAGCGCGGATCGGCGATCATGCGCGCGGTGGCGATCGCCCCCTCCCGGTCGCCGAGCCGCGCCTGGTCGACCGCGATGAGACGCAGCACCTCGCCCCCATCACGGATCGGCGCCTGGGCCACGCCCTCGAAATTGGCGCTGGCCCGGCGCAGCAGCTGGCGCGCCTCCTCGACGGCGCCACGGGCGCGGTCGTGTTTGGCGATCGAGACCAGCGACCGGCCGGCCCAGATCGGATCGTCGATCCGGGTCACCTCGTCCATTGCGTCGGCCCGCTCGCCGCGGGCGAGGCGCGCGCGCACGATGCCGTTCAGCGCCTGGCCGGTCTCGTCCTCCCCCTCGATCAGGATCGCGAGGAAGCGCAGCCGCGTGAAGGCGTTGGTCAGGATCTCGCGGGTGACGGGATCGACGTCGAGCGGATTGAAGCTCTCGTCCACCTGGGCGTGCGCCGGGGCCGGCGCGAGCGCCGCCAGGGTCACGGCGATGGCGCAGCCGAACGCCGCCAACAGCCGGCGGCGGGGCGCGTCAGGCGGCGCCGAAGACCCGCGCGAAGATCGTCTCCACATGCTTCATGTGGTAGCCGATATCGAACAGCGCGTCGATTGCTTCCTCGCCCAGCGGACCGGTCACCTCCGGGTCCGCCTTCAGGAGCTCCTGGAAGCTCTTGCCGCTCTGCCAGCTTTCCATCGCGTTGCGCTGGACGAGGCGGTAGGCGTCCTCGCGGCTGACCCCCGCCTGGGTCAGCTTGAGCAGCACGCGCTGCGAGTTGTGCAGGCCGCCCAGGCTGTCCAGGTTCTCTCGCATCTTCTCGGGATAGACGACCAGCTTCTCGACGACGCCGGCCAACCGATGCAGCGCGAAGTCGAGCGTCACCGTCGCATCCGGGCCGATCATCCGCTCGACCGAGGAATGGGAGATGTCGCGCTCGTGCCAGAGCGCGATGTTCTCCAAGGCCGGCACGGCATAGCCGCGCACCATGCGGGCGAGGCCGGTCAAATTCTCCGTCAGCACCGGGTTGCGCTTGTGCGGCATGGCGCTGGAACCCTTCTGGCCTTTGGAGAAGAATTCCTCCGCCTCGCGCACCTCGGTGCGCTGCAGGTGGCGAATCTCGATCGCCAGATTCTCGATCGAGCCGGCGACCACCGCCAGCGTCGCGAAGAACGCGCCGTGCCGGTCGCGCGGGATCACCTGGGTCGACATCGGCTCGGGCTTGAGGCCGAGCTTGTCCGCCACATGCACCTCGACCGCCGGATCGATGTTGGCGAAGGTGCCGACCGCGCCGGAGATGGCACAGGTCGCGACCTCCGCCCGCGCCGCGGCGAGCCGTTCGCGCCCGCGCGCGAAGGCGGCATAGTGGCCGGCGAGCTTGAGACCGAAGGTCGTCGGCTCGGCATGGATGCCGTGGCTGCGCCCGATGCAGATCGTCTCCTTGTGCTCCTCCGCCCGGGTCTTCAGCGCGGCCAGCAGCCGGTCCATTCCGGCGAGCAGGATGTCCGAGGCCTGGACGAGCTGCACGTTGAGGCAGGTATCCAGCACGTCGGACGACGTCATGCCCTGGTGCACGAAGCGCGCCGGCTCGCCGACATGCTCTGCCAGTTCGGTCAGGAAGGCGATGACGTCGTGCTTGGTCTCAGCCTCGATCGCATCGATCCGCGCGATCCGCTCCTCGGTATAGGGCTTGTCGCCCGTCGCCCAGACGGCCTCGGCCGCCTCCTTCGGGATCACGCCCAGATCGGCCAGCGCGTCGCAGGCATGCGCCTCGATCTCGAACCAGATGCGGAACTTGTTGGCGGGCTCCCAGATGGCGGTCATCTCGGGACGGCTATAGCGCGGAATCATCGGCTCTCGCGGGCTCCTCGAAGGGGGCGGGGGTCGGCGCGGTTCTAGACCCGCCCGGGCGGTAGGGCAAGCTCCAGCCCCAGGTCGGTGACCGGCGTCAGCGAATCTTGCGGAGAGTCCAGTTGCCGCTGCATTCCTTCGACTTCCAGCGGCCCGACCCTTCGGTGCCGGAGAAGGTCCCCTGCACCTCGGCCGTGTCCTTCTCGAACTGGGAATCGATGATGCCGTTGGCGAGGTCGCCGCTCTCCAGGATATAGGCGCCGAACTCGGCGGTGCCGGTCGGCTGACGCACCTTGCCGTCGATCACGCCGCCGCGGATCGTGGCGCGGATGCCGCCGCGGCTCAGCGTGCAGACGGGGGTGCGGGTCACCACCTGGATCTGCCCGACCCAGGCGCCGTCGAACTCGTCCGACGTGCCGCGCAGGTTGCGTATCGCCTCGCCGCAGGCCGAGAGCGCGAGCAGGCTCGCGATCACCAGGGCGGCGGTCGAAACGGTACGGACGGGGCGGATCGGCATGGCGGATCCCTTCCGGCGACGGTGGAAGACCTAGCGCTTGGGCGCGAAGGGGTTCTTACCCTGCCGGACGCTGAGCCGCAACGGCACGCCCTCCAGCCCGAAATCCTCGCGCAGCGCATTGGTCAGGTAGCGCTGGTAGCTGTCCGGCAATTCCGCCGCCTGCGAGGCGAAGAGGATGAAGGTGGGCGGGCGGATGCGCGCCTGGGTCATGTAGCGCAGCTTGATCCGACGCCCCTTGGCGAGCGGCGGCGGATGCACCGCCGTCCGGTCGGCGAGCCAGCGGTTGAGCGCCGAGGTCGGCACCCGCCGGTTCCAGGTGTCGTAGACGTCGAAGGCGGCCCCGATCAGCCGGTCGAGATTGCGGCCCGTCAGCGCCGAGACGGTCACGATCGGCGCGCCGCGCGCCTGGGGAAGCGAGAGCTCGAAGCGGTCCTTCAGCTTCTGCATCGCCGCCTTCTTGTCGACGACCGCGTCCCACTTGTTGGCCGCGATGACCAGCGCCCGCCCCTCCTCCAGCACCTGACGGGCGATCGTCAGGTCCTGCTTCTCCAGCATGTCGTCGGCGTCGAGCAGAAGGACCACCACATGCGCGAAATCGATCGAGCGGCGGGTGTCCAGCGCCGAGAGCTTTTCCACCTTGTCGCTGACCCGCGCCTGGCGGCGCAGGCCCGCGGTGTCGATCAGCTTCAAGGCCCGCTCCTCGCCCGGCGGACCCCAGCGCCAGTCGAGCGCGATCGAATCCCGCGTGATGCCGGCCTCCGGCCCGGTCAGCAGCCGGTCCTCGCCGATCAGCTTGTTGACCAGCGTCGACTTGCCGACATTCGGCCGCCCGACGATGGCGAGCTGCATCGGCTTCGCGCGCAAGGCCGCCTCGGCCTCGGCGACATGGTCGGAGAGGCGGTCCGCCTCCTCCGGCACGGCGAAGACCTCGTCGGTGTCGTCCCCGACCTGCTCGCCCGCCTCCTCGATCGGCGCGCCGAGGGGGAGGTCGGCGCTCGGCGCCTCCTCGGCGTCGACCGGGGCGAGCTCGCCGTCGCGCACGCCCGCTTGCTCGCGCTCGCGCGCACGCTCGGCCTCCGCCTCGGCGATCAGGTCGTAGAGGTCGGAGAGCCCCTCGCCATGTTCGGCGGAGAGCGGGATCGGCTCGCCCAACCCCAGCGAATAGGCGTCCAGCAGCCCGGCCTCGCCGGCACCGCCCTCGCACTTGTTGGCCGCCAGAACGACCCGGCCGCCGGCGCGGCGCAGCACCTCCGCGAAACGCTCGTCCAGCGGCACGACGCCCGCGCGCGCGTCGATCAGCATCAGCGCGATGTCGGCTTCCCGGATCGCGCGTTCGGTCTGTTCGCGCATGCGCGCTTCCAGGCTCTTGTCGTGCGCATCCTCGTAGCCGGCGGTGTCGATCACGCGGAAAGTGAGGTCGCCGATGCGACCCTCCCCCTCGCGGCGGTCGCGGGTCACGCCCGGCGTGTCGTCGACGATGGCGAGGCGCTTGCCGACCAGCCGGTTGAAGAGGGTCGATTTCCCGACATTGGGCCGACCGACGATGGCGAGCGTCAGCGCGCCGGCCTGCGGACCCTTCAGCCCCGCCTTGTCGAGCGCGCGGCTGCCGCGGCGGCCGCTGCCACCACCTGGCCTCGAGGCGCTTGAGCGGGAACGGGCCATCTCACTGGAACGCGATCAGCCGACCGTCGTCGGTCTGCAGATAGAGGATGCCGTCGGCGACGATCGGGGCGATCGAGATGCCGTCGCCGATATCGAGCGACCCCAGCGGATCGCCGGTATAGGGCGAGATCGAGATCAGCTCGCCCAGATTGTTGCCGACAAGCAGCCGGTCCTTGATCAGCACCGGCCCGACCCAGGTGATCGGGTCGTCGCGATCCTCCGGATCCTCGTAGCGCGGCAAGGGCGTCGCCCAGCGCACGCGTCCGCCCTGCCGGGTGACGCAGAGCAGCACCTGATCCGTCGTCAGCATGTAGAGATAGTCGCCCGCGACCCAGGGGGTCTCGGTCCCGCCGATCCGCCGGTCCCAGGCGCGCGCGCCGGTGCGCAGATCGATCGCGATCATGCGACCGGCGTGGCTCACGGCATAGACGAGGCCGCGATCGACCACCGGCCGGCCGCGGATGTCGGCGAGCGCGGAGAGCGCGTCGACCCGCCGCGCGGACGTCAGGTTCTCCTGCCAGCTGACACGCCCGTTGCCGAGGCGGAGCGCGAACAGCTCGCCCGAGCTGTAGGGCACGATCACGCTCGCGTCCGAGATCGCCGGGCTCGCCGCGCCGAGCAGCCCCGCCACCTCCGCGAAGCCGGCGTGGCGCCAGACCTGCTCGCCGGTCTCCAGGTCGAGGGCGACCGCGTTGTTGTCGATGCTGACGGCCACCACCCGGCCTTCGGAGATGGTCGCCGCCGCACGGCTCGGGCCGGAGAGCTTGGTGCGCCAGATCTGCTCGCCCGTCTTGGCGTTGAGCGCGATCGCCTCCGCGTAGCCGGTGGTCGCGACCAGGATGCCGTCGGCATAGGCGAGCCCGCCGCCGAAGGCCTCGTCATCCTCGTCCGGGACCTCGGCATCGAAGGACCAGAGCCGCTCCCCCGTCTCGGCGTTGAAGGCGCGTACCTCGAAGTCGCGATCCATGGTGAAGACTCGACCCCCGGCGGCGACCGGGCCGGACAACACCCGCTGATCGCCCGCGGAGCCGGAGCCGATGCTCGCCTGCCACAGCCGGCCGAGGTCGTCGCCCGCCATCAGATGGTGCATCGCATGGTCGGGATAGCCGCCGGCCTGCGGCCAGCCCTCGTTCAGATAGGGCGGCGGCAGCTTGACGGTGAGGTCGGAAAGCCGGGGATCCGGCTCGACGTCGCTCTCGGACATCATGACCGAGATGCGTTCGCCCGGCAGCGGCGGATCCTCGCCCTCGCCGAACCAGCTGCAGCCGGCCAGCGCGAGCGCGAGGCCCGCGCCGGCGACCCCCTGCAAGACGGTGCGCTGCAAGGACATGGCCGTCACTCGCCCACCGCGCGCAGGATCTCGGTGGCGCGGCGCTGGCTCTGCTGCGGGGCGTCGGCGCTGTCGGCGATGGCGCCGAGGAACTCACGCGCGCGCTCGCTCTCCCCGGCCTGCAGGGCGAGGCCCGCGGCCACTTCCAGCGCGGTGAAGCGCCAGGGCGCGCCGGCTTCGGTATGTGGCACGAGCTGCTGCAGAAGCGCCGCCGGGTCCGCATCCGCGGCGTGCGCCGCCTGCGCCGTCCCCAGCACGGTGGCGAGATCGCGATAGAGCGCCTCGAAGCCCTCGTCGCCGGCGATGCGGACGTAGATGTCGGCCGCCGCGCGATGGTCGCCGGCCGCGCCGTAGAGGGCGGCGGCACGCATCAGCGCGACCAGCTTGTAGCCGTCGGTCGCCTGCGCCGCGAGCGCTTCCAGCCGCTCGGCCGCGGCCGCCGGCTCGGCGTTCGTATCCTGTGCGGAGAGCGCGGCGCGGAAGCGGTCCGCCATCTCCAGCTGCTGCGAGCGCTCGTAGGAGCGCCACCAGGTGTGCGCGCCGACCGCCAGGATCGCGATCACCGCGACGGCGACGAAATAGCGCCCGTAGCGAATCCACAGGGCTTTCGCCTTGTCGCGCCGCAGATCCTCTTCGACTTCGGTGAAGATGTCAGCCACTGGAAAACCGCTCCTTGAGCCTCTCGTGCCGCCCGGCTAGCGCCCCCGTATTTACGGGCATCGGGCCCTCGGGGCAACCGCAGCGCAAGGGGGCCGTGCCGCGACGGCGCCAGCCAGAGTGGCGCGCTTCTTGCTTTCCTCCCGAGCGACGGCGTGTGCGGCGGCCGAGAGGCGTCCCGCGCCGACCCGTTGGACTTTATGTGAGGGGGCGCATTCGCCATGACCCAGCCCGTCTTCCATCGCGCGCCGCGCGCCCGATTCCTCGGCGTCCTCATCGTCTCGGCGCTGGCCCTGCCGCTCGGCGGCTGCTTCGGCGCCTCGATCCCCATCGTGGCGGCCGCCGGCGCGACCAGCACCATCGTGCTGGAGGACAAGCTGCCGACCGATTACGTCGCCGAGGCGGTGACCGGGATGGACTGCAACTACATTCGCCATATCGAGGACAAGGGGCCGCTCTGCCGGCCGGAACGGCGCGAGGTGATCGAACAGCCGCTCTATTGCTATCGCACGCTCGCCGCCGTCGAGTGCTACGAGGAGCGCGATCCCTACGGAATCGGCCAGCGCACGGTGAACTGAACCGGCCGATTTCGGCCGGGCATCCGACTCTTCCGGTCGCAAGCCGTTTGCGTTACGCTTTCGCGACGCCACGCCCTTAGGCAGCCGGGAGGACGCGCGTTCGCATGACGGAGCTGATCGATTTCTCCGACTACCGCCGGCGCGGGGCGGGCAAGAGCCGGGTCACCTTCCACCGCGACGAATTCCGCCAATTGATGGACTGCTACACCCGCCGGGTGATGCGCGGCGAGTGGAAGGACTACGCGCTCGACATCTACGGGCCGGTCGCCGTCTTCTCGATCTTCCGCCACAGCCTGGAAGCCCCCGCCTTCGCCATCGCCAAGCGGCGCAACGGCAAGCAGGACGAATTCATCCTGCGCAGCGGCCGTCGCACGCTGAAGCGCGCGCGCAATCTCGACGATGTGCTCAGCGTCCTCGACAAGCCGTTGCGGCTGATCGAGGGCTAGAGCGGCCCCAGCCAGCGGCCGACGCGGGCCTTGTAGGCCTGCCACTCGACGCCGAAGCGGTGGGCGAGATGCGCCTCCTCCCGTCGGATCGCGAAATGCCAGACCAGCAGCGGGTCGATGACCGCGCCGACGATCAGCCAGGGCAGGCCGAAGCCCAGCCCGGCGCCGGCCAGGATCAGCCCGTTCGCCAGATAGATCGGATTGCGGCTGAAGGCGAAGGGGCCGGAGGTCACCAGCCGCTCGCTGCCCTTGTGCGGCAGGATGGTCGTCTTGGCCTTGGCCATGGTGTGGCCGGCCCAGGCGATCAGCGCGACGCCGGCGGTAACCAGCGCGAGGCCCAGCGGCTGCAGCCAGCCCGGCGCCGCGAAGGCGAGCGGCACCAACATCTCCACCACCAGGGCCGTCAGCAGCACCGCGGCGAAGATCATCGGCGGCCAGGGCCAGCGGTTGGGACGATCGGCCGTCATCGCCGCCAGCGCTTCAGCGCCTCCATCGCCGCCGCCACCTCCTCGGTCGAGCCGGCGTAGGAAAACCGCATGGTGCGGTGGCCGCGCCCGCCGTCGAAATCGAGGCCCGGCGTCGCCGCCGCCCCGGTCTCCGCCAGCATGCGCGCGCAGAACTCCTGGCTGTCGTTGGTCAGATCGCCGATATCCGCATAGACGTAGAAAGCGCCGTCGCTGGGCGCCAGGCGGGTGAAGCCGGCCTTCGGCAGTTCCGCCTGCAGCAGCGCCCGGTTCTCGGCATAGCGCGCGAGGTTGGCCCGCAACTCCTCATGGCAGTCGAAGGCGGCGACAGCGGCGTGCTGGCTCAGGCTCGGCGGCGAGATGAAGAGGTTCTGCGCCAGGCACTCGACCGGCCGCAGCAGGTCCGGCGGCACCACCATCCAGCCGAGCCGCCAGCCGGTCATCGAGAAGTATTTCGAGAAGCTGTTGACGACGAGCGCCTTGTCGGTGAGCGATGCTGCCGTCGTGCCCGGGAAGTCGTACGCGATGCCGTGATAGATCTCGTCGGAGACAAGGCGGATCTCCTCGCGCTCGCAATAGCTGACGAGCGCGCGCATCGCCCCCTCGTCCAGCATCGTGCCCGTCGGGTTGGAGGGCGAGGCGACGATCAGCCCGTGGATCTCGCCCTCTTCCCGCGCGGCGTCGAGCAGTTCGGGCGTCGGCTGGTAGCGATGCTCGGGCCCGGTCTCGATCTCGACCGGCACGATGCCGAGCGCCCGCAGGATGTGCCGGTAGCAGGGATAGCCGGGGGCGGCGAGCGCCACCCGGTCGCCCGGGTCGAAGGCCGCGAGGAACCCCAGGATGAAGGCGCCGGAGGAGCCGGTCGTCGCGACGATCCGCTCCACCGGCACGTCCTGGCCGTAGAAGTCGCGATAGTGCCGGGCGATCGCCTGGCGCAGCGCCGGGATGCCGAGCGCGACCGTATAGCCCAGCCGGTCGGTATCGAGCGCCCGGTGCGCCGCCTCGATCACACCGCTCGGCGCCGAGGTGCCGGGCTGACCGACCTCCAGATGGTAGACGGCCTTTTCCTCCGCCTCGCGCTCGGCGGCGGCGCGCATCACCTCCATCACGATGAAGGGCGGGATGGCGCCGCGCGATCCGACCTTGAGGGCCATGGCTACTGGTTCTCGCTGGGCGCGCTGACGGACAGGCCGAAGCCGCGCGGATCGTGCGCGACCGCGCAGACCGGCTGGTAGTTCGGATCGGGCAGGCCGAAGGGACAGTGGACCACATTGGCCCGGGCCGGCCATTCGACCGTCTGGACCTGATGGCCGCTCAGCCTGAGCGCCTCGGCCGCGGCGGCACCGCCCTGCTCGACCACCGAGATCGACGGCCGGTCGAGACCGAGGATGCGGGGCTCGCGCATCGCCTCGCGCGGCTCCATCCCGCGCAGCAGCACGTCTCCCGCCAGTTGGTTGAAGGTCGCTTGCGCGAAGGCCCCGCCATTCGCGACGGCCGCGAACCGGAAGGCGAAGGAGGTCGCGTCGACCGCGATCGCCGGCCCGAGCGAGAGCGGATTGCGCCCGCGCCCCGTCGGCGCCGCGGCCGGGATGATGCCGGTGCCGGGCGCCGCCCGGCCGATGCCGAAGGGGTAGTAGTTGGTCAGGTCGCAGGCAACGGCCATGCCGTCCCGGTCGACGACGACGAAACCGGTGCCCGAGGGCGCCTCGACCAGGTCACGGTCGGTGCCGCCGCCCGCACTCCGGTCGGAGGCGTCGATCGCGCTGTAGCCGGCGAAGAGCTCGGCCACATGCTCGGCCGAGGCGAGCGCACGCCAGTCCGGATCCGCGAAGAAACCTTCCTCCAGCCAGCGCCGCCGGTCGGCCAGCGCCCGGCGCGAGGCCTCCGCCAGCAAATGCGGGCGCTCGCCGTCGGAGGCGTCCTCGTAGCGCTCATCCGTCACCAGCATCTGGAAGACCTGCGCCTCCACCAGCCCGGCCTGCGCCGGGGGCGGGGCGAAATGCAATTCCTTAGTGCCGAAGGGCACCAGGATCGTCGTCTTCCATTCCGGGATGAACTTGCGCAGATCCTCGCGTGTCAGCGCGCCGCCGGCCTCCTGATAGGCTTCCACCAGCCGGTCGGCGAAGGGCCCGCTATAGAGGACGCCGCCGCCCTGCCCGCGAATCCGCCCCAGTGTACCGGCGAGTTCGATCTGCCGCAGCGTCTCGCCTTCCTTGAGCGGTTGACCGCCCGGACCGGAGAAGATCCGGCGCAAGTCCCGATCGCGGAACAGCTCGCCCGCGGCAGGCGCGAGCTCGGTGGTAAAGGCGCGGCTCGCCCGGTGGCCGAGGCGCGCCATCTGTTCCGCCGGCGAGACCAGCAGCCGCCAGTCGAGCCGGCCGTAGCGCGCATGCAGCGCGACCAGGCCGCGGGTCAGCGCCGGCACGGCCGTCGGCCGGTCGCCGGTCGAGCCATCGGCCGGGCGCGGCACGAAATCGAGCGCTTCGGTGACGCCGAGCGTCGCGTCGTGGACGACGCAGGAGCCACCGCCGCCGAGCGTCACCGCCGAGGGGTAGGTGACCGTCAACGCGAAGCTGACCGCGACCGCCGCGTCGGCGGCCGAGCCGCCGGCGGTCAGCACGTCGCGGCCGACCAGCGCGGCATTGGGCTCGTCCGCCGAAACGCCGCCGTAGAAGCCCTGGATGTAGCCGACCTCGCCGAAGTTGCTCGTCTGCTCGTCGTCGCCGGAGCAGCCGGCGAGCGCCAACCCCACCAGCGCGGTCGTCGCCAGACGGGCGAGAATCTTGGCATTTTGCGGGCGCGATTTGCGGCGGGTCATCGGACTCACTAGATTAAACGAGCGCTTTCACCGGAACAGGACTCTGGCCTCATGCGCCTTTCTACCCTCTGTCGGGGCACAGTCAATCGAGGATGGCACGCGCCGCGGCAGTCGATCGCCGCGCTGTTCGTCGCGCTCGCGATGCTGGGCGCGTCGCTGCCGGCGCCGGTCGAGGCGCAGAATCGCGACCTGCGCTTCATCCGCGACACCGAGGTCGAGAACACGATGCGCGTCTTCCTGGCGCCGATCTTCGAGGCCGCGGGCCTCGATCCCGCCTCCGTGCGCATCCATCTGATCCAGGACGACGCGATCAACGCCTTCGTCGCCGGGGGCATGAACATCTTCATCCATACTGGGCTGCTGACCAACGCGGACGACCCGAGCGAGGTGATCGGCGTGCTGGCGCACGAGGTCGGGCACATCACCGGCGGGCACCTCGCCCGCTTCCGCGACAATCTGGAGAATGCGCAGATCCAGGGCATCGCGGCCCTGATCCTGGGCAGCGCGGCGGCCATCGCCGCCGGCGAGCCGGGCGGCATCAAGGCGGCGGCCGCGCTCGGCGACCAGATCGGGCGACGCTCCTTCCTCAACTACACGCGCCAGATGGAGCAGTCGGCCGACCAGGCGGCGATGGACTTCCTGATGGAGGCGGGATTCACGCCGCAGGGCTACAAGGAAATCCTGCTGAAGCTGCAACGCCGCGCCAAGCTCTACAGCGCCGGTGCCAACCCCTACGACCAGACCCACCCGGTGACCGAGGATCGCATCGCCTTCGTCGAGAACCAGCTGGCGAACTGGCCGCAGGACATGAGCGGCATTCCGGACAGCTACGTCGAGCTGCACGAGCGCACGCGCGCCAAGCTGATCGCCTATCTGCAGGAGCCGGAGCGCACGCTGGAAACCTACGGTCCCGACCAGACCGGCCTGCCCGCACGCTATGCCCGGGCGATCGCACATATGCGCGCCTATCGCCCGAAGGAGGCGCTGGAGATCGCCAACGCGCTGATCGCGGACTACCCGAAGGACCCGTTCTTCTACGAGCTGAAGGGCGACATCCTGCTCAATGGCGGGCAGGTTCGCGACGCGCTGGCCCCCTATGAGACCGCGATCGAGATGCTGCCCTGGGCGGCCCTGATCCGGATCAGCCTGGCGCGCGCCATGCTGGAGCTGAACGAGACGCAGTACGAGCAGCCGGCGCTCGACCATCTGTTGAAGGCGCGGCGCTATGAGCCGGACTCGAGCGAGCTGTGGCGCCTGACGGCGGCCGTCTACACCCGCATGGGGGAGAGCGGCCAGGCGGCGCTCGCGCAGGCTGAGCGCGCCTTCCGGACCGGCCGCATGGCGGAGGCCAAGACCTACGCGCAGCGCGCGATGGACGAGCTCGGCGAAGGCACCGCGAGCTGGCTGCGCGCGCAGGATATCGCGCTGCAGATCGAGGATCGCGAGCGCCAGGAAAAGCAGTGAGCCGCTTCAATCCTGCGTGAGGACCATGCCCCCACGCGGCGCCGCGCTTGGCGCCCGAGGGCGGTGCCGCTAGGCTCGCCGTCGCACGTGACCCGACATATCTGAAACCGACGAGGCACGACCCAACCCATGCCGCATCGCTTGCCCTTCGCCTTCCGCCCGAATCTGTGTTTCGGCTTGCTCGCCTTGGTGAGCTTCCTCGCCCTCGCCCCGATGGCCGCCTCCGCGCAGCAGGGCGACAGCACGCTCAGCGCGGCGGACAAGGCGGAGATCGAGTCACTGGTCCGCGACTACATCCTGAACAATCCCGAGATCATCCTGGAGGCGGTGCAGCGCCTGCAGGCCCGCCAGCAGGCGGAGGAGCGCGCCCGCGCGGAGGTCGCGCTCAAGGAGCGTGCCGACGACCTGTTCCGCGATCCGAATGCGCCCACGCAGGGACCGGACGACGCCGCCGTGACGCTGGTCGAGTTCTTCGACTACCAATGCAGCTACTGCAAGCGCGTCTTCCCGGACGTCATGAAGCTCGCGGAGGAGCAGAAGGATTTCCGCCTCGTCTTCAAGGAGTTCCCGATCCTCGGCCCCGCCTCCGAAGTGGCGTCGAAGGCCGCGCTCGCAGCGCATCGGCAAGATCTCTACCTGCCCTTCCACCGGGCGCTGATGACGCTGCGCGGCGGGCTGACGCAGGAGCGCATCTTCGACACCGCCGCCTCCGTCGGTATCGACGTCGAGCGGTTGAAGACGGACATGCAGGACCCCGCGATCGCGACCTATATCGAGGAGCAGCGGAAACTCGCCAGCGCGCTCGGAATCACCGGGACTCCCGCCATGGTGATCGGCGATCAGCTGATCCCCGGCGCCATCAGCTACGAGCAGATGCTCGATCTCGTGGAAGCGGAGCGCGCCAAGGCGGTCGCGGAGGACGGGTGAGCCAAGCGCCCGCGCCCGGCGGCCAACATGTGCCCGGGATCGCCTATCCCGCGCGCCTGGTCGAGGGCCGGCTCGAGCGCCGCTACAAGCGCTTTCTCGCCGACGTGCGGCTTCCGAACGGGCAGCTCGTCACCGCCCATTGCGGCAATCCCGGCTCGATGATGGGGCTCGCCGAGCCCGGCAGCCGGGTCTGGCTCGCCCCCAATCCCAACCCGCAGGCGAAGCTCGACTGGCGCTGGGAGATCGCGAGCCAGGCGATCGACGGGGCGGAGCATTCCGTCGGCATCAATACCGGCCGCGCGAACGCGGTCGCCGAAGCGGCGATCGCGGCCGGGGCGATCCCCGAACTCGCCGGCTACGGCGATATCCGCCGCGAGGTGAAGTACGGCAAGAACAGCCGCATCGACCTGCTGCTCGAGGATCCGAGGGGCGCCGGCGGCCCGTCCTGCTACGTCGAGGTGAAGAGCGTCACGCTGCGCCGGCCGACGGGCCCGGCCCCGGAGGCCGCGGAATTCCCCGACGCGGTCACCGCGCGCGGGGCGAAGCACCTGGCGGAGCTCGCCGCGATGCGCGAGGCGGGCGCGCGCGCAGTGATGCTCTATCTTGTCCAGCGCGCCGACTGCACCCATTTCCGTATCGCGGCCGACATCGATCCCGCCTATGCCGACGGCCTCGCGCGCGCTAGGGAAGCCGGCGTCGAGACGCTGTGTTACGATTGTGTTGTGGGGCCGCCGGGCATAGAACTGCGCGGCGCTTTGGCGCAGGAGATATAAGCGACAACCGGATCCGGTCGATGAACAAGATCTACAACAGCGAAGTGGGCCGCATCAAACTGCATGGGGCCAGCGAGATCGAGGGAATGCGCCGCGCCGGCCGGCTGGCGGCGCAGGTGCTCGATTTCATCACCGAGCATGTCGAGCCCGGCGTCAGCACGGGCGAGCTGGACCGCCTCTGCCACGACTACATCATGGCGGCGGGCGCGATCCCGGCGCCGCTCAACTACCGCGGATTCCCGAAGTCGATCTGCACCAGCATCAACCATGTCGTCTGCCACGGCATCCCGGACGATGCGAAGGTGCTGAAGGACGGCGATACGCTGAATATCGACATCACCGTGATCCTGGACGGCTGGCACGGCGACACCAGCCGCATGTTCTTCGTCGGCGACAAGGTGCCGGTGAAGGCGCGCAACCTGACCCGCGTCACCTACGAGGCGATGATGAAGGGGATCGAGGTGGTGAAGCCGGGCGCGACGCTCGGCGATATCGGCGCCGCGATCCAGGAACATGCCGAGGCGCACCGTTTCTCCGTCGTGCGCGACTTCTGCGGCCACGGTATCGGCCGGGTGTTCCACGACGCGCCCAGCGTCCTGCATTACGGCAACAAGGGCGAGGGGCTCGAACTCAAGGAAGGTATGTTCTTCACGGTCGAGCCGATGATCAACGCCGGCAAGTTCCCGGTGAAGATCCTGAAGGACGGCTGGACCGCGGTCACCAAGGACAAGTCCCTCTCCGCCCAGTTCGAGCACACGATCGCGGTCACCGCCGACGGCTACGAGATCTTCACCCTCTCGCCGAAGGGCTGGCACCAACCGCCCTACGACGCCTGACCGCCCGGGCTCGAGGCGCCCCTTTCCCCCGATGGCAGACGACGCCCGACAGTCCTCCCCCCGCGCCAAGCCGCACTACCATGAGCATAGGAATCGCCTGCGCGCGCGTTTCGCGGGCGATCTGGGCGCGTCGATGCCGGACTACGAGCTGCTGGAGCTGGTGCTGTGCGGCGTCATTCCGCGGCGCGACGTGAAGCCGATCGCCAAGGCACTCATCGCGCGTTTCGGCAGTTTCGGCGATGTGATCGCGGCCGACCCGAAGGCGCTCGCCGCGGTCGAGGGGATGGGCGACGCCTCGGCCATCCAGCTGAAGGCCATCCAGCAGGCGGCGATCCGCCTGCTGCGGCACGAGGCGGCGGAGGGCCACGTCCTCTCCTCCTGGGACGCGGTCGTCGACTACTGCAAAGCGGCGATGAGCCGCGAGAAGGTCGAGCAGTTCCGCCTCCTGTTCCTCGACAACCGCAACCGGCTGATCGCGGACGAGGTGCAGCAGAAAGGCACCGTCAACCACACTCCCGTCTACCCGCGCGAGGTGGTGCGCCGCGCGCTGGAACTGGGGGCGAGCGCCGTCATCATGGTGCACAACCACCCTTCCGGCGATCCGACCCCCAGCAAGGCGGACATCGCCATGACGGGCGCGGTGCGCGACGCGCTCGCCCAGATCGACATCCGGCTGCACGACCACATCGTGATCGGCCACGGCCGAACGGTCAGCCTGCGCGGCGACGGCATGATCTGACCCGCCCGGAAACGGGCACCATCGCATATCGCGAATTTTCCATATTATACCTGCAAAAGTCGTGTATCCTGCCCGACGTCACTTCAACCTTGGGGAGGGTACAGACGATGCGACATGTGAAATCATGGCTCGCCGCCATCGTGACGATGGGCGCGATCGTCTCGTGGCTCGCCGCACCCGCCGGCGCGCAGATGCTGCCGAGCGACGCGGCCAAGACCTGCGTGGTCGCCGATCTCGGCAAGTGGTTCTATCGCGGCCAGGTCACGCCGAACGGCGCGGTGCGCCCGCCGGACGGATCGACCTTTCCGGGAAACAACACGACCTGCACCTTCTATCAGTGGGGCGCCCAGATGTTCCTGTGGCTGACCTCCGAGGAAGGCGGCCGGCTGATCATGGACGGCCCGCAACTCTTCAACGTGCTGCCCAGCGACGACGGCAAACGCACCATGGTGCAGAACGGCTACGGCCCGCAGATGGTGGAGGTGCGCGCGGGCAAGGGCGAGGAGGTCGGCGAACTCGCCCAGGCCGGAAGCGCGGGCGTGCTGATGTCGCAGGCGAAGTCGCTCGTCTATTACGGAATCGCCGTCAACAACGTCTACGCCTACTTCACGAGCGGCTACAAGGCCGCGACCGGCGGCGACGGGCTGAAGGCGATGAAGGACTTCCCGAATACGGGCCAGCAGGCGCTGGACGTCGTACAGTACGCGGTCCAGACCTTCCCGCGCCCCGACGTCTTCGAGGCGCAGGATCTTCTTTCGATGGAGATGAAGAGCTCCTGGGTCGACGCCTCGACGGTGGATGCCAGCAAGTACGTGACGATCGACGCGGTGGTGCCGAACTACACAGCGAACGCCGGCAACACGGTGATGACGGTCGACCCGACCAACCCGACGATCCCGATGAAGCTCGCGCTGACCGGTATCCATGTGGTCGGCACGGTGCAGAACCACCCCGAGTTCGTCTGGGCCACCTTCGAGCATGTCGACAACGCGCCGGACGCCGACTTCTACTACAACACCGCCGTCTCCCAGCAGCCGCTCCTCAAGGCCTACAGCACGAGCGGCAACTACACCTTCCGGGCGAGCGGAGTCGCGCTCTCCGACGCCAACACCGAATGCGCCATCCAGGTGCAGAGCTACCAGGTCGGCAAACCGGGTTTCGAAGGGCTGAAGGCCGGCGACATCGTCGCGGTCGACAGCAACCAGAAGCCGGTGACGGCCGGCGGGCAGCCGGCCTGCCGGGGCGGCATCGTGCCGTCCGACACGGTGCGCGCGCGGCCCTGGGGCAGCAAGTCGAGCGCCGACAATGCCGGCAACAACACCGAGCTGATCGCGATCAACAATTCGGTGCTGGGCCAGCTCGCGCCGGGCGACATCCGCAAGAACTACGTCCAGATCGGCGCGATCTGGACGAGCCAGCCGCAGGGTGCCCCGAAGGCGCCGATCCCCTATCAGGGCGACACCACCAAAGCCGACCTGCGCGGCTCGCTCAATCTATACAATTCGACGATGGAGACCTACACCTACCCGGACAGTTTCGCGCCGAACTGCTTCTCGTGCCATCAGCTCTCGAAGGACGCCAAGAACAGCTTCGGGGCCTTCGGGCTGTCGCACATCTTCAGCGAACTGCAGCCGCTGCAGGGCACGCCGTAGGCGCCCCGCACCGCATAACCAAAGGAGGGGCGGCACCGCACGGTGCCGCCCCTTCCCTATCAAAGATCGGTTTACAGGTAGGGCTGCAGCAGATGGGCGGCGCCGTCGCGCAGCTTGTGCAGGAAGGGCCGCGCCTGCAGTTCCTCGATCGTGACCATCCGCCCCGACGCGATGCGCGCGTCGATCAGCCGTTCGACCGTCTCGGCGAAGTCGCGATCGTAGCACTCCACGACATACTCGAAATTGAGCCGCAACGAGCGCATGTCCCAGTTGCCCGACCCGATCAGCGACCAGCCGCCGTCGACGGTCATCAGCTTGGCGTGGTCGAAGGGCGGCGGGGAGAGCCAGATCCTGGCGCCGGCGTCGAGCGCGACCTCCTGTTCGATCTGTGCGGCCCATTGCAACAGCCGGTGATCGAGCCTCCCGGGCACGACGACACGCACGTCCACGCCACCGGCCGCAGCCAGTCTCAGGGCCGCCATCACCGTCTCGTCCGGCAGGAAATAGGGGGTCGCGATCTTGATCGACCGCCGTGCGGTCAGGATCGCGCTGAGCAGCGTCCAGCGCATCGGGTTCTCGTCGAAGTCCGGGCCGGATTCGATGCCGCGCGCCATCTTCTCGCCGACCGGCTCCAGCGGTGGAAACCAGCCCTCGCCGCTCAGCTCCTCGCCGGTGGTGAAGTGCCAGTCGCCGGCGAACCGCGCCATCGCCTGCGCCACGATCGGGCCGGTCAGGCGGAAATGCACGTCGGCGACGCCTTGCGCGCCGGCCTGTTCCAGCAGGCAGTCCTCGCGGATATTGAGGCCTCCGGTGAAGGCGATGCGCCCGTCGGCGATCAGCAGCTTGGCGTGGTTGCGCATGTTGAGATAGGGCATGCGCCAGGGCACGAAGCTGAACAGGAACCGCTCCGCCCGCACGCCGGCGCGGCGCAGATGCCGGCGGACCGGCCGCCGCCCCTCATAGGTGCCGACCCCGTCGATCAGGACGCGCACCTCGACGCCGCGGTCCTTCGCGCGCTCGAGCGCGTCGGCGAAGCGCTCGCCGATGTGATCGTGCCGGAAGATGTAGCTCGACAGCGCCACCGTGCGCTCGGCCCCGTCGATTGCCGCCAACATCTTACGATAGGCGATGTCGCCGCCATCGAGCGCCTCGATCTCGTTGCCGCCGACCCGAGGCTGGCTCGCCAGGCTGTCGACCCGCCGACCGATATGGCTCAGATACTGCAGCCGCATCGGCAGTCCCGCCTGCACGGCGGCTGCGCCGACTTCCTGCTCCGGCTCCGCCGACACATGCATGTCAAGACGAAGCCCCCTGAGCCGTCCGGCGCGCCGCGCGACCCGGTTGATGCCGAAGATGAAATAGATGATCGGCCCGAGCGCCGGCACGAAGAAGATGAAGCCGACCCACGCGACGGCCCCCCTGCTGTCGCGCTTGCGCACCAGCACGTGGCCGATCGCGAGCACGGACGCGACAAAGATCGCCGCGCCGGTCGCCAGCGCCGAAGGATCCTCAATCAAATGCTCCATCGCGCAACCTGTATGCGATGCCAGACCCGACCGCTCAAGCGCCAACGCCGGCAGCCGAACAGACCCTTGGACATTGACGTCGTTTCACTTGCAACTAATATGCCCGGGAGACGGTCGACGGCCGGAACCAGCGCAGGAGCGGTCCCATGAAGCACTATATCCCGATCCGCCAGGTGGAGGGCGAGACCTCGCGGCAGGCGCATGCCGACCTGCCGGAGGGCACGTATGAGCGCGAGATGGGCAAGGAAGGCTTCTTCGGCCCGGCCGCCCATCTCTACCATGCGAACCCGCCGACCGGCTGGATCGGTTGGGAGGGGCCGCTCAAGCCCCGCGCCTTCGACCTGAACCGGATCGAGACGCCGGCCGCGAGCCCGTGGGACGCGACCACCTTCCTGTCCAACGCGCACTGCAAGATGCGCTTCTGGCGCACCGAGGGCGCGATGGACCATCTGGTCCGCAATGCCGACGGGGACGAGTTGGTCTTCGTCCATGCGGGATCCGGCGATATCTTCTGCGACTTCGGCCATCTCGCGGTGACGGCGGGCGACTATGTCGTGCTGCCGCGCGGGACGATGTGGCGGATGGAGACGACGGCGCCGATGGAGGCGCTGCTGATCGAGGCGACCAACTCGACCTACATGCTGCCCGACAAGGGGTTGGTCGGCCCGCACGCGATCTTCGACCCGGCGCTGCTGGACACGCCAAAACTGGACGATGCCTTCGATGCGCAGCGCGCCGGACCCGAGGCCGGCGTCGAATGGCAGGTGAAGATCCGCCGACGGGGCGAGATCTCGACCGTGACCTACCCCTTCAACCCGCTGGATACGGTGGGGTGGAAAGGCGACCTGGCGCCGGTCCGGATCAACGTGAAGGACATCCGCCCGTTGATGAGCCACCGCTATCACCTGCCGCCGTCGGCGCACACGACCTTCGTCGCCAACCGCTTCGTCGTCTGCACCTTCGCGCCGCGTCCGTTCGAGAGCGATCCGGGCGCGCTGAAGGTGCCGTTCTTCCACAACAACGACGACTATGACGAGGTGCTGTTCTATCACGCCGGCGATTTCTTCAGCCGCGACAACATCGACGCCGGCATGGTGACCTTCCACCCCTGCGGCTTCACCCACGGGCCGCATCCAAAGGCCTTGAAGAACGCCTTCACCCAGAAGAAGGACGCGACCGACGAATACGCCGTGATGGTCGATACCCGCGACCCGCTGGAAGTCGGCGACCTGCCGGCCGGGGTCGAGAACCTGGACTATCACCGCAGCTGGATGCCAAAGGACGCGACGGCGGAGGCCGCCGAATGAGGCTCGCCAGCCTGCGCGATGGCGGATCCGGTGGCGGGACCGGGCGCGACGGCGCGCTGCATGTCGTCAGCCGCGACATGCAGCGCATGGCCAGCGCCGCGGACTGCGCGCCGACGCTGCAGGCGGCCCTCGACGATTGGCGGGCGGTGGCACCCCGCCTCGCCCGACTGGCCGACGCGCTCGACGCCGGCGAGGCGGCGCATGCAGAGCCGTTCGACCCGACGCTCTGCCTCGCGCCGCTGCCGCGCGCCTACCAGTGGGCGGACGCGTCGGCCTACGTCAATCACGTGGAATTGGTGCGCAAGGCACGGGGCGCGCAGATGCCGGAAAGCTTCTGGCACGAACCGCTGATCTATCAGGGCGGCTCCGACAGCTTCCTGGGACCGTGCGAGGACATCGCGCTTGCGAACGCGGATTGGGGTCTCGACTTCGAGGGCGAGGTCGCCGTCGTCACCGACGACGTCCCGATGGGCGTTTCGGCGGCGGAGGCGCTCGGTCACATCAAGCTCCTGATGCTGGTGAACGACGTCAGCCTGCGCGGGCTGATCCCCGGCGAACTGGCCAAGGGATTCGGTTTCTTCCAGTCGAAACCGTCGAGCGCCTTCGCGCCGCTCGCCCTCACCCCGGATGAGCTGGGCGACGCCTGGCGCGACGGCAAGGTCAGTCTGCCGCTGCTCTCGCGGCTCAACGGGTCGCTCTTCGGCGAGCCGGAGGCCGGCCGGGACATGACCTTCAGCTTCCCGCAGCTGATCGCCCACGCCGCGATGACCCGCCCGCTGGCGGCCGGCACGATCATCGGCTCCGGCACCGTCTCCAACAAGGATGCGGACGGCGGGCCGGGCCGGCCGATCGAGAAGGGCGGGCGCGGCTACAGTTGCATCGCCGAGCAGCGGATGGTCGAGACCATCCTCGGGGGCGAGGCGAAGACCCCGTTCCTCAGCTTCGGCGACCATGTGCATATCGAGATGCTAGACCGCGACGGGCGATCCCTTTTCGGCGCGATCGACCAGCGCGTCGTCGCCTACGAACGTCCCAGCCGAGAGACCGTGGAGAGAACCGCATGAGCAAAGCATTCGCATCGACCGCCGACCTCGAGGAGAAGGCGATCACCTTCGAACCGCTGGCCGACGGCGTCTACGCCTACACGGCCGAGGGCGACCCCAACTCCGGCGTCATCGTCGCCGACGACGGCATCCTGGTGATGGACGCCCAGGCGACGCCCGTGCAGGCGGAAAAGCTGATCAGCCGCATCCGTCAGGTCACCGACAAGCCGATCAAGCATCTGGTGCTGAGCCACTATCACGCGGTGCGCGTGCTGGGCGCGTCGGCCTACGAGGCCGAGAACATCATCGCCAGCCGCGGCACCTACGAGAACATCGTCGAGCGCGGCCAGCAGGATTTCGAGTCCGAGGTCGGCCGCTTTCCGCGGCTGTTCGACCAGGTCGAGACGGTCCCGGGTCTGACCTGGCCGACCATCGTCTTCGAGGACAAGCTGACGCTGTGGATGGGCGGACGCGAGGTGCAGTTGCTGCATCTCGGCCGTAGCCACACCAAGGGCGACATCGTCGCCTGGCTGCCGGAGGAGCGGATCTGCTTCTCGGGCGACATGGTGGAGTATGGCGCAACGCCCTATACCGGCGACGCCTACCTCTCCGACTGGCCGACGACGCTCGACCGGTTGCTGGCGCTGAAGCCCAGGCAGCTGATTCCCGGGCGCGGCGCCGCGCTCAAGACCGAGGATGAGTGCCGCGAGGCGATCGAGGGCACGCGCGACTTCCTCAGCGACCTCTACGCTCACGCCAAGGCGGGGGTCGCGGCCGGCGAGGATCTGGCCCAGGTCTACGCCCGCGCCTACGCCGACATGCAGCCGAAATACGGCCATTGGGTGATCTTCGACCACTGCATGCCCTTCGACGTGACCCGCGCCTATCAGGAGGCCGGCGGCGCCGTCGACCCGCAGATCTGGACCGCCGAGCGCGACCAGGAGATGTGGGCCGGGCTGGAGGCCGCGCGGGCCGGCTGAGGGCCCGCCCGTCATCCGCCGCCAAGAGCGGGGACGGGACATCAGGGGGAAACGAGACGCGAGCGATGCATCAGGCGTTCGACTATCCCGACTTCGCCTACGAGCCGTCGCCGGATGAGCGCGCGGCCGCGCCCGTCCGCCATCCGGTCGTGGTGATCGGCGCCGGGCCGGTGGGGCTCGTCGCCGCGCTCGACCTGGCGCGGCACGGCCACGAGGTGGTGGTGCTCGACGACGACCATACGGTCAGCGTCGGCAGCCGGGCGATCTGCTGGTCGAAGCGCACGCTGGAAATCTGCGACCGGCTGGGCATCGCCGAGGGGCTGGCGGCGAAGGGCGTGCGCTGGCAGCGCGGCCGGGTCTTCTTCCGCGAGCGCGAGGTCTATGATTTCGACCTGCAGCCGGAACCGGGCCACAAGATGCCGGCCTTCGTCAATCTGCAGCAGTACCATTTCGAGGCCGCGGCGGTGGCGGCCGCGCAGGACGATCCTCGCATCGACCTGCGCTGGCGCAACAAGGTGGTCGGCGTCATGCCGGATCCCGGGGATGGCCCGGTGACGCTGGAGATCGAGACGCCCGACGGACGGCACCGGCTGCTGGCCGACTGGGTGCTCGCCTGCGACGGGGCGAAGAGCCCGACGCGCAAGATGCTGGGCCTCGCCTTCGAGGGACAGGTCTTCCAAGACCGCTTCCTGATCGCCGACGTCATCATGCAGGCCGACTTCCCGACCGAGCGCTGGTTCTGGTTCGACCCGCCCTTCAATCCCGGCCAGTCGGCGTTGCTGCACAAACAGGCCGACGATGTCTGGCGCATCGACCTGCAGCTCGGCCCCGACGCCGATCCGGAGGTGGAGACCAAGCCCGAGCGCGTGATCCCGCGCCTGAAGGCGATGCTGGGCGAGGAGGCCCAGTTCGAGCTCGAATGGGTCTCGCTCTACACCTTCCAGTGCCGTCGGCTCGCGCGCTTTCGGCATGGCCGGGTCCTGTTCGTCGGCGACAGCGCCCATCAGGTGAGCCCGTTCGGCGCGCGCGGCGGCAATGGCGGCATCCAGGATGCGGACAATCTGGTCTGGAAGCTCGACCGGGTGATGCGCGGCGCGGCGCCCGAGGCGCTACTGGAAAGCTACGACGCCGAGCGCGGCCCCGCCACCGACGAGAACATTCTGAACTCCACCCGCTCGACCGACTTCATCACGCCGAAGTCCGAGGCGAGCCGCGCCTTCCGCGACGCGGTGCTGGCGCTTTCGGAACGCCACGCCTTCGCGCGCCGGCTGGTCAATTCGGGCCGGCTGTCGGTACCGGCGGTGCTGGAGGGCTCGCCGCTCGCGACGCCGGACGACCCGGACGAGACCTTCGCGGGGCCGATGGTGCCGGGCGCGGCCTGCATCGACGCGCCCATCGTCGGCGTCGAGGGCGAACGCTGGCTGCTCGACGCGCTCGCCCGCCAGCCCGGCTTCACGCTGCTGGCGCTGGCCGAGCCCGGGGACCCGGCGCTCACCGGCCTGCCGGCGGAGGTCACGCCGCTGGCGGTGGACCCCAAGGGTCCGGTCGGCGACAGCGAGGGACTGGTCGCCGCCCGCTATGACCTGCACCCCGGTAGCGCCTATCTGATCCGACCGGACCAGCATGTCGCCGCGCGCTTCCGCGCGATCGACGGGGCGCGGATCGGCCACGCGCTCGACCGCGCGCTCGGGAGGGATATGCCATGACGCTTCGAACCGACGTGGGTCTCGCGGATCCGGACGGATTCTACGAGCGCCTGATCGACGCCCACCGCGGTCTCGACGAGGCGGCCGGCCGCCAGCTCGATGCGCGGCTCATCCTGCTGCTCGCCAACCACATCGGCGATGCCGAAATCCTGGACGAGGCGCTGGAGGAGGCGCGGCGCGGTCTCGACGAAACCGCGTGACGCACGCACGCCGCCTCGGCTTGATCGTAAGTTTTTTTGGTCTTTCGGCTCTCGAAATGTAGCCGCTCAATCCTAACATATGTTAATGTCGCGCTCGTCTCCGGGCCGGCACAATGCGGACGGGGGCAGGATAGTCGCGTCACCGGCGCGCTCATTGTGGCGGAATGAACGAACGGTTGAAACGCATGGCGATGAACTCATTCGACGATTCTCGAAGCCTGAACGCGCGCCCGGCCGGCACCAGCTATTCGGGCCCTCCCCTCTCACAGGCGGTGCGGCCGGAAGGACTGGCCCTGCTGATCGATCAGGCGGCGCGCTCGGTCTACACGGTCTCGGACAATCGCGGGCTGACCCCCGCGCAATGGGCGGTGCTGCGCTATCTGAAGCGGGCCCGCAACACGGACCCGACCATGATGGGGCTGGTGCGCTACCAGAAGATCGCGCCCGCGACCGCGTCGGAGACGATCTCGCTCCTGGTGAAACGCGGTCTCCTCGAAAAGGAACGCGATCCGAATGATCGCCGGCAGTATCTGCTGCGCCTCACCGACGAGGCGGAGAAGCTGGTCCAGCACGACCCGCTTCTGAAACTGTCGCAGGCGCTGAGCGAACTGGACGACGCGACCCTCTCTTGCATGGCCGACGGGATCGAGCAGGTGCTGTTCAAGATCGTCGGCGCGCCGGGCGAGAAGCCGCCGGAAACTTCCGCCGCGCGGCCCGGCCAGAAGGTCGACTGAGCGGCCCTTGGTCCGTCAGGCCGCTTCGCGCGGATGCAGCGCGAGGCCCTTGCCGGCCGCCTCGCAGCCCAGCATCGCGACCTTGCGCGGCAGTCCCCAACGGTAGCCGCCCAGCATGCCGGAATTGCGGATCACCCGGTGGCAGGGAATCAGCCAGCTGACCGGATTGGCGCCGACCGCCGTGCCGACCGCGCGCGCCGCCCCCGGCTTCATGCCGAGGCGCAGCGCGATGTCGCCATAGGTGGTCAGGCCGCCGGCCGGCAGGCGCATCAGCGCCTCCCACACCTTCATCTGGAAGCGCGTGCCCTTCAGCAGCAGGCGCAGTTCCGGCCGCCCGTCCATTTGCGCCGCACCCAGCGGGCCATCGCCGAAGATCCGGCCCATGGTGGCGGCGACCGCCGCCGGATCGTGCGTCAGGCGCGCCTTCGGCCAGCGGGCCGCCATGTCCTCGAAGCAGGCCTCGCGCCCGCGCTCGTCGAGGAAGGCGAGACCGCAGAGGCCGCGGTCGGTCTCCAGCAGCAGCGTCTCCCCGAACGGGCCCTCGTGCCAGCCCCAGCGGACCGCGAGCCCGTCGGCGAGCTGCTTGTACTCGCCGGGCGTCATCGCTTCGTAGGTGACGAACAGGTCGTGCAACCGCCCGGGGCCGGAGAGTCCGGAATCGAGCGCCGCGTCCAGCACGCTGCCGTCGGCTTCGAGCGCGTCCTTCGCGCGCTCCAGCGTCACCAGCGAGAGGAACTTCTTCGGGCTCAACCCCACCCAGCGGCTGAAGACCCGCTGGAAATGGGCTTCGCTCATGCCCGCCCGTGCCGCCAGCTCACCGAGCGAGGGCTGCTCGCCCCAGTGCTCCGCGATATGGGCCAACGCGTCACCGACCAGTCGGTAGTGCGCATGCGCGTCCGGGGTTTCCTCATGGGTTTCGTCCCGAGGCTCCGGGCGATCCTGGATCAGGGTGGTCATGGTCTCAATCCTCGGCTTCCGCGCGCCGTTCCGGCGCCGTCGAGGCTCCTACATACAGCCGACGCGCCCCCCGCGCCCACCCGGTTCCTGCGCCCCGGCCCGGACCGGCGCTAGAGATCGAGGCGGTAGAAATCGACCCCGTTCGGCGCGTCCTCATAATACTTGGCATGGCGCCGGAAGCCGAGGCCGCGATAGAGCCCGATCGCGCGCTCCATGCGCCCGCCGACGGTATCCAGCACCAGCCGGCGGTAGGGCCCGTCGCGCGCGAAATCGACCGCGGCCTCGATCAGCCGGGTGCCGAGCGCGTGGCCGCGGAACTGCGGGCGGACGTAGAGGCGCTTGATCTCGCCGGCCGTGCGGCCGTCGGTCATGTCCGTCACCCGGCGCAGGGCGACGCAGCCGGCGACCGCGCCATCGACTCGCGCGATCCAGAGATTGCCTTCCGGCGGAACATAGGGGTCGGGCAGCGCGGCCAGCTCCTGGTCGAACCGCTCGAAACAGAGATCGTATTCCAGCGCCTCGGCATATTCGACGAAGAGCGTCTTCAGGAAGGTCAGTCCGTCGCCCCCCGAGACGGGCTCGATCTCCACCACCGCCGTCTCGGCTTCAGACATCGATCGTCCCTTCCAGATAGAAGCGCGCCGCGCCCTCGATGCGGACCCGGCCGTCGGCAAGCGTACAGTAGAGATCGCCGCCCCGGCGCGAGAGCTGGCGGCAGTGTAGGCGATTCCGGCCGACCTGGCCCGCCCAATAGGGAGCGATGGTGCAATGGACGGAGCCGGTCACTGGATCCTCGTCATTGCCGGAATGCGGCGCGAAGAAGCGCGAGACCACGTCGCATGTGTCCCCCGGCGCCGTGATGACGAGGCCGCGCGGATGCGCCGTCTCGATCGCACGCAGGTCGGGCCGGGCCGTGCGCACCGCCACCTCGTCCGGCAGCAGGGCGAGTTCGAAGGTCCCGGCGACGAAGCCGGTCACCGGCACGCCGCCCAGCCGCTCCGACAGACCGGCCGGCGGGGGGCCGGCCTCCCCCGGCATCGCCGGGAAATCGAGCGCGAAGCGGCCCTGTTCCGCGCGCGCGACCGTGAGCGTGCCGCTGTTGCTCGCGAAGCGCAGGCGATCGCCCGCGAAGCCCAACCGATCGAACAGCACCGCCGCGGTGGCGAGCGTCGCGTGACCGCACAGGTCGACCTCGATCCTGGGCGTGAACCAGCGCAGCCTGTAGTCGTGGTCGGGATCGTCCGGCGTGGGAACGAAATAGGCGGTCTCGGAGAGGTTGTTCTCCATCGCGATCGCCTGCAGCAACGTCTCCTCCGGCCAGGCGTCGAGCGGCACCACGGCGGCCGGATTGCCCGAGAACGGCGCCTCCGCGAAAGCGTCCAGCTTGTAGATCGCGCGCGTCTCGACCATCATCCGGTCCCTCCTTCGCTCACACGGCAATACGCCCTTCCAGATAGGGCCGGACATGCCCTTCGATGCGAACCCGGTCGCCGGCGAGCGTGCAGTAGAGATCGCCGCCCCGGGGCGAGACCTGCCGGCAATGTAGCATCGACTTGCCCAACCGCTCGCCCCAATAAGGTGCGATCATGCAGTGGGCCGAGCCGGTGACCGGGTCCTCGTCGATTCCGGCATGCGGCGCGAAATAGCGCGAGGCGGCGTCGCAGCCGTCCCCGGGCGCGCTCACCACCAGTCCGTCGCCCGGCATCGCGGCGATCGCGGCGAGATCGGGAACGAGCGCGCGTACCGAGGCCTCGTCCGGCAGGATCGCGAGATTCATCCGCGCCCGCAGGAAAGCGAGCGGCTCTGACCCGCCGAGCGCGCGGGCGAGGGTCTCCGGCGGCTCGACCGGCGCCGGGCGATGCTGCGGAAAGTCGAGGGCGAAACGCCCGCCCTCGCCCCGCTCCACCGCCATCACGCCGGAGCGGGTGGCGAAGCGGATGCGACCGCCGTCGAAGTCGAGACGGTCGAACAGCACGGCACCGCTCGCCAGCGTGGCGTGACCGCACAAATCGACCTCCACCGACGGCGTGAACCAGCGCAGATGGAAATCGCTTTCCGCGTCTTCGGGCGTCGGCACGAAGAAGGCGGTCTCGGAGAGATTGTTCTCCGCCGCGATCGCCTGCAGCGTCGCGTCGGCGAGCCAGGCGTCGAGCGGCACGACGGCCGCCGGATTCCCGGCGAAGGGCGCCTCCGCGAAGGCGTCGAGCTGGTAGAGGGTGAGATCGAGGCTCATGACGTGGCCTCCTGCGCCGCGGGCGCGGCATCCGATTCCGACAGCACCTCCAGGAACAGCTCCCGGTCGATATTGCCGCCGGAGAGGACGAGCCCGACCTTGCGGCCCGCCATGCGATCCCGTTCCTGCATCAGGGCGGCGAGCGGCGCGGCCCCCGCCCCTTCGGCGATGTTGTGGGTGTCGGTGTAGTAGGCGCGGATCGCGGCCCGGATCTCGGCGTCGGAGACCGAGAGGATGCGCGCGGCGCCCGCACGGATGATCTCGAACGCCTCCTCGACCGGGGTGCGGCAGGCCATGCCGTCGGCCATCGTGTCGGCGCTGTTCGTCGGAATCGGGCGGCCGGCCTCGAAGCTCAGCTTGTACATCGGCGCGCCCTCCGCGACGACGCCCACCACCTCTGTCTTCAGGCCGAGCGCGTCGCGCGCCGAGATCACCCCGCAGATGCCGGAGCCGAGGCCGATCGGCACGTAGACGGTGTCGAGGTCCGGCTGCGCCGTGAACAGTTCCATCGCGTAGGTCCCGACCCCGCGCACCAGCAGGTCATGGAAGCTCGGCAGCATCAGCAGGCCGTCCTCCTCCGCCCGCTCGCGCGCATATTCGACCGATTCCTGGAAGTCATGGCCGTGGACCACCAGTTCCGCGCCCTGCGCGCGCATGGCGGCGTTCTTCTCGCGGCTGTTGCCCTCGGGGACGACGACGGTCGCCTTCACGCCGAGGCGCGCGCAGGCGGTCGCGATCGACTGGCCGTGATTGCCGCGGGTCGCGGTGATGACGCCGCGCGCCGATCCGTGGCGGCGGGCATGATCCTCGATATAGACCAGCCCGCCGCGCACCTTGAAGGCGCCGATCGGGGTGTGGTTCTCGTGCTTGACCCAGGTCTCGCAGCCGGTGCGCTCGGCCAAGAGCGGCCACATGTACTGCGGGGTGCCGGGGAAGAGCGTGCGCACCAGATCATGCGCCGCCTCGAGGTCTGCTTTTCGGGGTGTTCCGGGCACGGGATCCTCTCCATTGCGTTCGCGGGAGACTATAGCGGCAGGTGCCGCCCCACGAAACGGGGCGGCCCCGGCGGTGTCCGCGCCGATATCCGCCGGGGCCGCCCCTCGCCCGCCCTTCCGGCCGGGGCTTTTGCGGCCGGTTTCCCCGGGGGTAGCGGGGAACCGGCCGATCCTGACGTCTCCGCCGCGTGTGCCCGCATCGGGCGCGCGCGGCGAAGACGGGGGCTCAGGGACGCCAGAAGGGCTTGGCGATCTCGCGCAGGAGATCCTCGCGGGTCAGCCCGACATCCTTCAGGATGCGGTCGTCCATGTCGGCCAGACGGCTGCGCATTTCCTCGCGCTCCTGCCAACGCAGCAGGACGGTCCAGATCGTCTTGCCGATATCCTTGATCGCGCGACCGACGAAACCGACGCGCGGCACGCGCGACGTTTCCATCTGCCTCGACCCGGAGCGATCCGATCCCGCCAAGAACGCGGCCTTCGACCCGAACGGTCCGGGCTTTCGGATTATTGTATTCATACAATCTCTCCATTCACCCGTCTGACGACATGATTGTCTCAGTGCATTCATATAAATTGCTTGCAACACCGGATTCAATCGATACATTGTCACTGTGACAATATTTTCGGGAGAGGGCCTTTGACGCATGGTTCGCTGACTGCGGAACGCGACTGGACGCCCGAGATCGAGGGGCATGCGGGACCCGCCTATGTCGCGATCGCCGAAGCGCTCGCCCGGGACATCCGGAACGGAACGTTGCCGGTCGGCACCAAGCTGCCGCCGCAGCGCGATCTGGCCTGGCGGCTCGGCGTCTCGATCGGCACCGTGACCCGCGCCTATCGCGAGGCCGAACAGCGCGGGCTCGTCGGCGGCGAGGTGGGGCGCGGCACCTTCGTGCGCGACCGCGCCGAGAGCGTCGGTCATATCTTCGCCGATGCCGTGCCGAACCCCGGCACGCCCTGGTCGGTCGGCGATCCGGCGATCGAGGATTCGATCGAAGGGCCGGAAACCGGCCCGATCCCGATGCAGTCGAACGTCCCGCCGCCCGGCACCGAGGTGGGGTTGTTCCGTCGAACGCTGATGGAGATGGCCGAGGCGCCGGGCATCGGCGACCTGCTCGCCTACCATCCGCGCAACGCGACCAAGCGGTTCCGGCAGGCCGGCGTCTCCTGGCTCGCCCGGCGCGGGCTCGAGGCGGGCGAGGACGACATCGCGCTTGCCGCCGGCGCCCACAACGGCCTGATGTCCACCTTCGCGACGATCCTGAAGCCCGGCCAGCGGGTGATGACGGAAGCCCTCTCCTACCCCGGCATCAAGACGGTGGCGAAACTCCTGGACCTCACGCTGGTCCCCGGCGAACTGGATCACGAGGGGCTGATGCCCGGCGCGGTCGCGGACGCGGCAGCGGCGGGCCGCATCGATGCGGTCTACGTGGTCCCGGTGCTGCAGAACCCGACCAACGCCATCATGTCGGAAGCGCGGCGCGCGGAGTTGGGCGCGGTCTGCGAGCGCTACGAGATCCCGATCATCGAGGACGACATCTGCGGCCTCTTCGTCGAGGACGCGCCCGCCCCGGTCGTCCGGCACGCGCCGCGCATGGGCTATTACGTGACCTCGCTCTCGAAGACGCTGGCGCCGGGCCTGCGCATCGGCTTCGTGCGCACGCCGCACCGCATGCGCGACTACGTCGCCGCCTCGGTCCGGGCCAGCACCTGGATGGCCTCGCCCGTCACCGCCGAGATCGCCAGCCGCTGGATCGAGAGCGGCGCGGCCGATGCCGTGCTGGTGGAACGCCGTCAGAAGCTGATCAGCCGGGCCCAGGCGGCCGCCAGGATCTTCGACGGGCTGCCCTATCGAATGCCGGACGGCGCGCTCCATATCTGGCTGCAGCTGCCCGCCCCCTGGCGGGCGAGCCAGTTCGTCGCCGCCGCCGCCGCGCAGGAGGTGGTGCTGACCGCGGCCCACGCCTTCACGATCGGCGACGCGCCCTCGCCCGGATCGGTGCGCATCTGCCTCGGCGGCCCGCGCAGCGAAGATCGTCTGGTCGAGGGGCTGACGCGCCTGCGCCGGATCCTCGACCATGTCGACCCGCTCGCCAATGCGGAGGTGATGTAGGCCCTGAAGGCCTGACGCGGATCGCGGCCTATTCGGCGGCCGCGCGACCGCTCGCCTTCTCGATCGCCTCGGCGACGTCCCCGATCACATCGTCAATCGTCGTCGCGTCATCGCATTCGGCCATGACGCGGATCACCGGCTCGGTGCCCGAGGGGCGGATGACGAGACGCCCGCCATCGCCGAGCCTCGCCTCGCCATCGGCGATCGCCGCCTTGACCTTGGCGTCCTCGAGCGGCGCCGCGCCGGCGGGAAACCCGACATTGTGCAGGCGCTGCGGCACGCGCTCAAACTGGCGGCCGAGCGCGCTCATCGGACGGCCGCTCGCCACCATCACGGCCAACACCTGCAGGGCCGCCACCAGCCCGTCGCCGGTGGTGCCGTAGTCCCCGAGCACGATGTGGCCCGACTGCTCGCCGCCGAGATTGCAGCCGGTCTCGCGCATCGCCTCGACCACGTAGCGGTCGCCCACCTTGGTGCGGATCAGCCCGATGCCGCGTTGGGTCAGGAAACGCTCCAGCCCCAGATTGGACATCACGGTCGCCACGACGGAGCCGGTCAGACGTCCGGCTTCGGCCCAGGAACTCGCGATCAGCGCCATCAACTGGTCGCCGTCGATCACCTCGCCATGCTCGTCGCAGACGATCAGCCGGTCGGCGTCGCCGTCGAGCGCGAGCCCCAGCGCCGCGCCATGCGCCACCACCTGTTCGCACAGCGCCTGCGGCGCGGTCGCCCCGCAGTCCCGGTTGATGTTGGTGCCGTCGGGCTGCACGCCCATCGGCACCACCTGGGCGCCCAGCTCGTGGAAGACGATGGGCGCCACGCGATAGGCGGCCCCGTGGGCGCAATCGACCACGATCTTCAGCCCGTCGAGCCGCAGCGTCTTCGGGAAGGTCGCCTTGACGAACTCGATATAGCGGCCGGGCGCATCCTCCAGCCGCTGCGCGCGGCCGAGCGCCTGCGGCTCCGCCGGCGGGGCCGGCCCGCCCTCGAGGCCGTTGTCCATCAGGGCCTCGATCTCCTGCTCGTTGGCGTCGGAAAGCTTGAAGCCGTCCGGACCGAACAGCTTGATGCCGTTGTCCTGATAGGGGTTGTGCGAGGCCGAGATCATGACGCCCAGATCGGCGCGCATCGAGCCGGTCAGCATCGCCACCGCCGGCGTCGGCAGCGGACCCAGCAGCATCACGTCCATGCCCATCGAGACGAAGCCCGCGGTCAGCGCGGGCTCCAGCATGTAGCCGGACAGCCGGGTGTCCTTGCCGATGACGACACGGTGGCGATGGTCGCCGCGCCGGAAGGTGGCGCCGGCCGCCATCGCCAGCTTGAGCGCGACCTCCGGCGTGATCGGCCAGCGGTTCGCCGTGCCGCGAATGCCGTCGGTGCCGAAATATTTACGGGTCATGCGAAGCGACTTTCCCCTTGAATTCCAGGGGATTCTGGACGGAGTCCGCGGGAATGGCAAGGTTGGGGCCGGAAAGAGGAAGGGCCCGATCCTCCAGGACCGGGCCCTCCTCTATCGCCGGGAAACCGAGCCTAGGCCGGCCCGGGCTCCGGATCCGGATCGGGCCCGATCGGGCGGGAGCCGCCGGAATCCTTGCCCTTGTTGGTGGTCGGGACCGAGGAGCGGGCGCCGGCGCCGCCGGGCGGGCCGCCGGCATCCTCCTCGCGGTGGATGGTCTCGCCCTTGATCACCTTCTTCACTTCCTCACCCGACAGCGTCTCGTAGTCGAGCAGCGCCTGCGCCACCTTGTGCAGCGCATCCTCATGCTCGCGCAGGACGCTGTAGCAGCGGGTCTCCGCTTCCTCGCAGATGCGGCGGATCTCCTCGTCGATGATCTGCGCCGTCTTCTCCGAGATGTTCTGTTGGCGCGCGACCGAGTGGCCGAGGAACACCTCGTCCTGGTTCTCGTTGTAGCGCAGCCGGCCGAGCCTGTCGGACATGCCGTACTCGGTGACCATGGCGCGGGCCATGTTGGTCGCCTGCTGGATGTCGTTGGAGGCGCCGGTGGTGACGTTCTCCGGCCCGAAGATGATGTCTTCCGCCGCGCGGCCGCCATACATCATGGCGAGCTTGGCGGTCATCTCCATCTTCTTGTAGCCGAGGCGATCGCGTTCCGGCAGGTTCATGGTCACGCCCAGCGCGCGGCCGCGCGGGATGATCGTCACCTTGTGCAGCGGATCGTTGCCCTCGATGTAGAGGCCGACCAGCGCGTGCCCGGCCTCGTGATAGGCGGTCAGCTTCTTCTCGTCCTCGGTCATCACCATGGAACGGCGCTCGGAGCCCATCAGGACCTTGTCCTTGGCATCCTCCAGCTCCTTCATCGAGACCACGCGCCGGTTGCGCCGGGCCGCCATCAAGGCCGCCTCGTTCACCAGGTTCGCGAGGTCCGCGCCGGAGAAGCCGGGCGTGCCGCGGGCGATGATCTTGGGGTCGACGTCCGGCGCCAGCGGCACCTTGGAGAGGTGGACGCGCAGGATCTTCTCGCGGCCGACGATATCCGGGTTCGGCACCACGACCTGACGGTCGAATCGGCCGGGACGCAACAGCGCCGGATCGAGCACGTCGGGACGGTTGGTGGCCGCGATGATGATCACGCCCTCGTTCGCCTCGAAACCGTCCATCTCGACCAGCAGCTGGTTCAGCGTCTGCTCGCGCTCGTCGTTGCCGCCGCCGAGGCCGGCGCCGCGATGGCGGCCGACCGCGTCGAGCTCGTCGATGAAGATGATGCAGGGCGCGTTCTTCTTGCCCTGCTCGAACATGTCGCGCACGCGGCTGGCGCCGACGCCGACGAACATCTCGACGAAGTCGGAACCGGAAATGGTGAAGAAGGGAACGTTCGCCTCGCCGGCGACGGCGCGCGCGGTCAGCGTCTTACCGGTGCCCGGCGGACCGACCAGCAGCACGCCCTTCGGGATCTTGCCGCCGAGGCGCTGGAACTTGGAGGGATCGCGCAGATACTCGACGATCTCCTGCAGCTCCTGCTTGGCCTCGTCGATGCCGGCGACGTCGTCGAAGGTGACGCGGCCCTTCTGCTCGGTCAGCAGCTTGGCCTTGGACTTGCCGAAGCCCATGGCCTTGCCGCCACCGCCCTGCATCTGGCGGAACAGGAAGACCCAGACCGCGATCAAGAGCAGGATCGGCAGCATGCTGATCAGCAGCTGGCCAAGGAAGCTCGTCCCCTCCGGCTCCTTCGCCTGGATCATCACGCCGTTGTTCTGAAGCTTCTCGATCAAGCCTGGATCGTTCGGCGAATAGGTGCTGAAGGCACGGCCCGAATCCAAATGGCCGGAGATCCGGTTGCCCTGGATCGTCACGTCCTTGACGTTGCCGCTCTGCACGTCCGACAGGAACTGCGAATAGGGCGTCTGCTGCGTCTGCGTGGGGCCGGTGTTGTTCTGGAAGACGTTGAACAGGAACACCATCAGCACGATGATGATGATCCACAGCGCCAGGTTTCTGCCGAAGAAATTCACGAGCCAAAGCCTCTCGTCATTCAGGGTCCGACGCTATCGCCCGTCGTCTGGAGCGATAGCCGACCCGATCGGGCGGTGCATCGCGGCCTGCGTGGCCTGCCGCCCCTCACCCTCGTCGCCCCGGGGTCCCGCGAGACCCGAGGCCGGATTAAACGCCTTTTGAAAGGCGGCGTCCAGCGAAGCGGTCCGAAGCCCGGACAAGACGCCCCCGCGGACCCGCCGTCGCACGAGCATTACATAGTGCCGCCGGGCGGGCGAAAAAAGCCTCCGCCCGCGTCAATCCGACGCCCCGGCGCCGGATTCCGCACGCCCGGCCGGGAACCCGGCGCTCCGCGGGCCCGCGAAGACCATCCGACAGGGGCGTGGTGCTTCCGCGATCAGGCCGCCTTCCGCCTGCAGATGCGGCGCGAGCGCCAGCCGCTCCCCCTGCCAGATCGCCGGCAATCCCCGGCGCACCGGGCCGGGCAACGCCGCGCCGCGCCGGGAGGCGTCCCGATCCGCGCGGCGCAGGGTGCGCCAACCCGCCTCGCCCAACGCGCGGACCTCGTACCCGTCGCCCGGCGCGACGAAATCGATCAGGAAGCGACCATCCCAGATCATTTCCGGGGCGAGCGGCGCGCGCTCGCGGATCGCCGCCGGCTCGCGACAGATCAGCACCCGGCCGTCCGCGGCCGGCCGCAGCAGCACGCCGCCCAGGCTGCGCCCGCCGCCCAACCGACCGGCGACGAGCGCTTCGCAAGCGGCCTCCAGCCGATCGAGCCGCGGCGGGTAGGGCTGCCCGCCGATCTCGGCGACCTGCGCGGCGAGGAGCCGAAGCGCAATCTCCTCCGGCGCGTCGCGCAGCGGCGCGGGATCGAGCCGGGCGAAGCCGGCGGGCGAGCGCACCACGCTCCGCGCCGCCAGCGCATCTGCGGCCGTCTCCAGCGCGGCGCGCGCGCGGCCCATCTGGCGTGCCGTCTTGACGAGGCGCGCGGGCGTCAGGCCGAGCGCGGCGAGCGTCGGCGCCGCCTCGCGCATGCGAACGCGGGCGAACCGGGGATCGCGGTTCGACGGATCCTCGACCCAATCCAGCCCCTCGGCCCGGAGCCGCGCTTCGAGCGCCGCCTTCGGCACGTCGAGCAGCGGACGGACGAGGCGTACGCCGCCCCATTCGCGCGCCGGCGCCATGGCCGAAAGCCCGTCGACGCCGCTGCCGCGGGCGAGCCGCAACAGGAAGGTCTCCGCCTGGTCTTCGAGATGATGGCCGAGCGCGAGGCTGTCGATGCCGTCGCGCCGGCAACGCGCCAGCAACAGCCGGTAGCGCAACCGCCGGGCGACCGCCTGGATATCCCGGGCAGGCGCAGCGCCTTCGGCTTCCGAACGCAGGATATCGGCCGTCAGGCCGAGCGCGCGGAGTTGCCGGGAGACCGCTTCCGCCTCCGCCGCGGAGTCCGGCCGAAGCCCGTGATCGACCGTGTAGGCGCGGCATGGAATGTCCCGGTCCCGCGCCCAATCGCGCAAGAGGAGCGCGAGCGCCAGGCTGTCCGGCCCGCCGGAGCAGGCGACGGCGACCGCCCGGGGCCGGTCGGCGAGGCAGGCCTCCATGGCCGCCGCGAAGGCGCGCGCGGATAGGGGCGCCATTTCCTGCGGTTCGGTCGGTTCGCTCATCGCGGCTCGTCCCGTCCATCCGGGGCGATGGATCCGGGCCCGGGACCCTAACAGCCCAGCTTCGCGGCCTCCGCCTCGGCGGTGGAGAGGATGCGTTGGCTCGCCTCCCCCTCCTGGCGCAGGGTGTCGAAGGCTTGGCAGGCGGCGTCCTTCTTGCCGAGCGCGCCCAGGGACATGGCGAGCTTCAACAGGCTGTGGCTCGCCTTGTCGTTCTTCGGGTAGCCCGTATAGGCGTCGAGGAAGGTCGCCGCCGCGTCGCGGTAGTTGCCGCGCGCATAGTAGGTCTCGCCCAGCCAGTACATGGCATTGCCCGCGAGCTCATGATCGCCGTTCGCGTTGACGAAGCGGCGCATCGCCCCCTCGGCGGCGTCGAAGTCCCGCTTGCGCAGCAGCGAGAAGGCGAATTCGTACTGCTCCTGCACCGTCCCGTCGGGCAGCGCGCCGGACGGGGCCGTGGCCGTGGTCTCGGCGCCGGATACCGCGCCGGGCTGCGGCGGCACCTCGGGCGTCGCGGGCGCGGCCGATGCCTGCTGCTGCGGCTGCGATTGGGACTGGGCTTGCGCCTGGGTTTGCGACTGGGGATCACTCTGCTGTGGCGCCAGATCGGCGCCGACGATCTCGCCCTCGGAATTTGTGCGCAGCGTCCCCAGCGTCTGGCCGGAGGATGAGGAGGCGCTGTCGCCTGAGGCGCTCGCGCCGCCCCCCTCGCTTTCCTGGGTCGCGCCGGCCGAGGAGATCACCGTCGTCCCGGGTTCCTCCGAAGCGCTCGCCCCGGCATCACCCGCCCCAGCATCACCCGCACCGGCTTCGCCCGAAGAGGACGCGCCGGAACCTGACGCGCTCGGCCCGAGCGCCTGGGGCGAACCGGCCTGACCGGAGGCGCCGGCATCGGCGACAGGGCCGCCCTGCTCCAGCTGCTGCAGGCGGAAATCGACGTCGGAGACGAACTTCTCGAGCCGCTGATCGACCTGCCGGACCCGGAACTCGACCTCCTCCACGCGCCCCGTCAGCGTACGCATGTCGCTTTCCAGCCGCTGCATCTTGATCTGCAGGCGCCCGGCGATATCGCTCGGCAACGGCTGGGAGGCCTCCGGGCTCGCGGTGTCGCCGGACGCACCGGACGTTCCGGAAGACGCCGGCGGGGTGCCTTCGCCGCGATAGATGTAGCGCTGCAGATCCTTCAGGTCGCGCTTCAGCAGTTCGAGCTCGCGCGAGAGATCGTTCTGCGCGGCGGCCGGCGCGGCGGCCGTCACCGCCAGAAGGAAACCGAGGGCCGTGGCGCCGGCGAGGCGGCGAACCACGGGAAAGGAGAAAATCGGGCGATGGATGGTCATGGGCTCAACGGCACTCGTTCTCGCTCGATGGGGTCGGGCAGGGTCGGATTCGGACCCTAGCCCCGTATTTTGTCGTCAATATGGCCCGCGCATCCGCATCGCGCGCCATGAGGCGATGCGCAGCGGCGTCAAACGAAAGACGGCCGGCCCCGTCTCAGCGAGGGGCCGGCCGCCCGAACGTTTACCGACGCGGAGGACGCGTCAGCTGGCAGCGCCGCTGACGATGTCCGTGACGCCGCGACGGTTCTGCGACCACGCGGCCTCGTTGGACCCGGCGACCGCCGGACGCTCCTTGCCGTAGGAGATGGTCCGGATGCGATTGGGATCGACACCCTGGGCGACCAGATACTCCTTCACGGAGTTGGCACGCCGCTCGCCGAGCGCGAGGTTGTACTCGCGCGTGCCGCGTTCGTCGCAATGCCCCTCGACCACGACCTGGACCGAGCGATACTGCTTCAGCCACTGCGCCTGGCGATCCAGCGTCGCGCGCGCAGAGGAAGACAGCTCGGACTTGTCGAAGGCGAAGAATACCCGATCGCCGACCTCGGTGATGAATTCCTCTTCCGAGCCGGGCGCCACCGTCGGCTGGGCCGACTGAGTGCTGCTGGTCGAGGTCGTGCTGGTCTCCGTCGAGCCCTGACCGCTGGTATCCGCCGTCTCCTCGGGCTCCGAGGCGCAGGCGGCCACCAGGGTCAACGCCGCCAACAGGCTGATCATCTTCACGCGCATAGAAGCACCCCCTAAAGGAAGGGCGAACGTCCCGCGACGTTGCCCGACTGTCCTGATCAACTCGCGATGCGATGCGAGCGTTCCCACCCGCGCACTGACGCAAGCTTTCCGGCCAAATGCCGACCGAACCCTACCCGGGATGCGGACGCTACGGGACGGATCGAGCGGATGGCAACCCAGCACGGAACACCAGCCTCGGCATCCGTGCCCACTCCAATCCCGGAACACCGCATGTTTCCGGCGGCGTAGTTTAAGCACGCGGTCATTCGGATATCAACAGAAACCGCGATGAATTCGCCGTGAATTAATGCGGATTTTCGCGGTTTTCGACTGATCTTCGCTTGCTTCCCTCAACCTAGGGATTGAGCGGCGACCATGCGGGGTCCGAGGCATCGCCGGGCGTGACCACTTCACGCAGATTGTAGCCGGTCAGATCGATCGAAAAGAGCCGGCTTTCCGCGTTCTCCCCGCGCTTTTCACGGAAGAACATCAAGACGCGCCCGTTCGGCGCCCAAGTCGGCCCTTCATTGTGGTAACCGCCGACCAGCAGGCGCTCGCCGGTGCCGTCCGGACGCATCACGCCGATATAGAACTCGCCGCGGTGAATCTTGGTGAAGGCGATCAGGTCGCCGCGCGGCGACCAAACCGGCGTGCCGTAGCGCCCGTCGCCGAAACTGATTCGCCGGATATCCGAGCCGTCCGCGTTCATCACGTAGATCTGCTGCGAGCCGCCACGGTCCGATTCGAAGGTCACCTGGCTGCCGTCCGGCGAAAAGGAGGGCGCGGTGTCGATCGCCGGGTTGTCGGTCAGCCGCCGCGGCGTGCGCGTCCGCAGATCCATGATGTAGATGTCGGAATTGCCGCCCTCGGCATGGCTCATGATCACCGAATTGCCGTCCGGCGAGAAGCGCGGCGCGAAGGTCATGCCGTCGAAGGCCCCCAGCACCTCCTGCCGGCCGGTGCGGATGTTGAACAGATAGACGCGCGGCGTGTTGTTGAAGTAGCTGAGATAGGTGATCTCCTGCCGCGCCGGCGAGAAGCGCGGGGTCAGCGCCATCGCGCGCCCGTCGGTCAGGAAGCGGTGATTCGCGCCGTCCTGGTCCATGATCGCGAGCCGCCGGGTGCGATTGGTCTTCGGTCCGCTCTCCGCGACATAGACGATGCGGGTATCGAAATAGCCCTGCTCGCCCGTGATGCGCTGGTAGATCGCGTCCGAGATGATGTGGGCGACCCGGCGCCAGTGGGGCTGCTCGGTCTGGTAGGCGCGGCCCAGCATCTGGGCCTCCGCGAAGACGTCCCACAGGCGGAACTCGACCCGCACGCGCCCGTCGTCGCGTAGCTCCACCGAGCCGTTGACCAGCGCCTGGGCATTCACCACCCGCCAGTCGGAGAACCGCGGGCGCACCTTCATGCTGGCCGCCGTCTGGATGAAGGCGCGCCGGTCGATCGGCGCGAACAGACCGGAGCGCTCGAGATCGGCCGTCACCACGCTCGCGATGTCCCGGCCGATGCCGGCCTCGTCCTCGCTCACCCCGAAGAACTCGGTGATCGCGATCGGCAACGGCTCGACATTGCCGCGGGTGATGTCGATGCGCACCTCGGCCCCGGCCGGGCGCGGCGCGAAGGCGAGCAGGAGAAGCGCCAGCGCCGCGCCGGCGGCCCTGGCGAACGGGCGCGAACGGCCCGGAGAGAGGATCGCAGCAGGCATCACCCGAGCATCTCCTTCGGATTGAAGGTGAAAATTATCGAATTCCATACGTCGTACTTCTCCGGCGGCAGTTTTAACGGACTGCACCTCGGGTTCAACACCGCGCGCCGCGCGCTCTCCGCCGCCGCCCGCCAGAAGGGATCGGAGGCCTTCTCGGGGTTCAGCAGCGTCGCCGAGCTGACGGTCCGGTCCGGCCGGACGGTGACCCGGATCTCGATCACAAGGTCCTGCGCGTCGCGCGCGCCCGCCGGCACCGCCCAGCACCGGGCGATCTGCTGACGAACGGCGTCGAGCTCGCTGGCGTCGAGGGCGCCTTCCGCCCGGATCGAGCTCTTCTGCGGCGCGGGCTCCGGCGTCTCCGCCAGCGCCTGCTTGATCTTGTCCTGCAGCGAGGGCTCGGGTTCCTTTTCCGTCTCCTCCTCCGGCTTCTCGGCCGGCTGGGGCGGCGGCTCCTCCTTCAGCTCCTTCTCCAGATCCTTCAGCAGCGAAGCGAAGTTGTTCGGCTTCGGCGGCGGCGCCGGCTTGAGGCGCGGCTTCGGCGCCTCCGGCTTCGCCTCCTTCTCCGGCTCCGGCGTCGGTTCGGGCACCGGCTCAGGCTCAGGCTCAGGCTCGGGTTCCGGCTCCGGTTCGGGCTGCGGCGCAGGCTCGGGTTCCGGCTCGGGCACGGGCTCCGGTTCCGGCGCCGGTTCGGGCTCGGGCGGCGGCTCGGGCGCGGGCGGCGGCTCCGGAGCGGGCGGCGGTTCCGGCGGGGGCGGCGGCTCGGGTGCCGGCTCGGGTTCCGGCTCGGGCTCCGGTTTCGGCGTCTCCTCCGGCTCGGGCGGCGTCTTGAGCGCGGCGAGCTCGTCCTCGCTCACCACCTCGACATTCATCACGGCCCCCATCGGCTCGATCTCGACCGGCGCGCGCGGAATCGTGATGTAGGCGAATGTCACGACGCCGACATGCAGCAGGACCGAATAGATCACGGGGCCGCGCATCATATTCCTTCACGCCCCCACGAACCGGCCGGCGGGGCGCCTCTTTGCCGCCTGCAACGTCACGCCGCCTCGCCTCACTGACCGGCCACGCCTTCGGCCTGACCGGGCAGACGCGCGAGCAGCGCCACCTTGTTGAAGCCGGCGGCGCTCACCTGCCCCATTACTTCCATCACCCGGCCGTAGGGAATGCGTGCATCGCCGCGCACGAAGATGCGCACATCCGGATTGTTGCCGGTGACCGCGCGCAGGCGCGGCACGAGATTCTCCAACTCTATCCCGGTCTCCTGGATATAGATCTTTCCGTCCTGATCGACCGACAACACCAGCGGTTCGTCCGCGTCGTTGAGGCTCGCCGCCTTCGTCTCGGGCAGGTCGACCGGCACGCCTACCGTCAACAGCGGCGCGGTCACCATGAACACGATCAGCAGCACGAGCATGACATCCACGAAAGGTGTCACGTTTATGTCCGCCATCGGGCGATAGCGCGACCGCGCCGTCGTGGCGCGCGGTCCGTGCGTTGGCCCCAGGGTTCCGCCGGCCATGGCTTCAGGTCTCCTCTTCGAGCTGACGCGATATGATCGAGGAGAACTCGCCCGCGAAGGCCTCCATCCGCCCGGCATAGCGGGCGAGATCGGTCGAGATCTTGTTGTAGGCGATGGTCGCGGGGATCGCGGCCACGAGGCCGAGCGCCGTGGCGAACAACGCCTCCGCGATGCCCGGCGCGACGACGGCGAGGCTCGTCTGCTTCGTCGCCGCGATGGCGGTGAAGCTGTTCATGATGCCCCAGACCGTGCCGAATAGCCCGACGAAGGGCGCGGAAGAGCCGACGGAGGCGAGGAAGGGCAGGTATTTCTCAAGCCGCTCGATCTCGCGGGCGAGCGTCACCTGCATGACCCGGTCGATGCGCTGCTGCAGGCCGGCCGCGCTCTCGCGCAGGTATCCTCGGCTCGCCGAACGCTGCCATTCGCGCATCGCGGCGGCGAAGACGGACGACATCGGGTCCGCCGGATACTGCCCGATGCGCTGGTAGAGATCGTCGAGCGAGCCGCCCGACCAGAAGGCGTCCTCGAACCGCCCGGCGAGGCGGTGCAGTTTGCGCATGCGGGTGACCTTCTCGAAGATGATCGCCCAGCACCAGATCGAGGCGAAAATCAAGAGGATCATCACCGCCTTGACCACCCAGTCCGCACGCAGGAAGAGCGCCACGACCGACATGTCCGGCGCCGCGGCCATGTCGGTCCCCATCATCAGCGTGTCGATCATGGCGCCATCGCCGGCCATGCCGCTCGCGCCCGTACCGTCCTGTTCCATGGTCTCTCCGTCGGTTATCCGAAATGGGGGTTCCTGCCCGGCTAGGCGGGCCCAGGGGCGTCCAGCGCCCGGACGAGCGGCTCCGGCAGACGCATCGGCCGGCCCCGCCCGTCGATCAGCGCGACGTGGATGTCGATCTCGACCAGCGGGTCGGCGGCGCGCCGGATGATCTGGCGCATCTCCACGCTGGCCCCGCGTCGGCGCACCATCCGGGTCTCGATCTCCAGGAGGTCGTCGAGCAGCGCCGGCTTGCGGAAATCGATCGCGCAGCGCCGCACGGCGAAGCCCGCCCCATGCGCGGTCATCAGCTCGCGATGCTCGAGCCCGACCGTGCGCAGCAGCTCGGTCCGCGCGCGCTCGGCGAATTTCAGGTAGTTCGAATGGTAGACGATGCCGCCGGCGTCGGTGTCCTCGTAATAGACACGGACCGTGTGGCGGTGCGGCGCGGGGTCAGCCATCCTCGCCCTCCTCGCCATCCGGTGCCGCCGCGGCGCGGCCCAGCATGTCGAGCTGGGCGGCGGTCACGGCCGGCGGCTCCATCCCGATATAGGCCCAACCGGGCGGCGTCAGCATGCGCCCGCGCGGCGTGCGCTGGACGAGCCCCTGCTGGATCAGGAAGGGCTCGACCACCTCCTCCAGCACATCGCGTTCATTGCCGAGCGCGGCCGCCAGCGTTTCCGCCCCGACCGGCCCGCCGCCGTAGTTGGTCGCGATGCAGCGCATGTAGCGCCGGTCCATCGCATCCAGGCCGCGCGCGTCGACGTCGAGCCGCAGCAGCGCCTTGTCCGCCGCGCCGGCATCCACCGCCTCGACGCCGTCGACGGCCGCGAAGTCGCGCACCCGGCGCAGCAGCCGGTTGGCCACCCGCGGCGTCCCACGCGAGCGCCGCGCCACCTCGCGCGCGCCGTCGTCGGTCAGCGACATGCCGAGGATGCCGGCCGCCCGGGCGACGATATCGGTCAGCTCGTCCTCGGTATAGAAGTTCATGTGCAGCGGGATGCCGAAGCGCTCGCGCAGGGGCGTCGTGATCAGCCCCGCGCGGGTCGTCGCCCCCACCAGCGTGAAAGGCGGAAGGTCGATCCGGACCGAGCGCGCGGCCGGCCCCTCGCCGATGATCAGGTCGAGCTGGAAATCCTCCATCGCGGGATAGAGGATCTCCTCGACCGCGGGCGAGAGCCGGTGGATCTCGTCGATGAAGAGCACGTCGCGCGGCTGCAGGTTGGTGAGCAGAGCGGCCAAGTCGCCGGCCTTCGCGATCACCGGGCCGGAGGTCGCGCGGAAGCCGACGCCGAGCTCCCGGCTGACGATCTGGGCGAGCGTCGTCTTGCCCAACCCCGGCGGCCCGTAGAACAGCGTGTGGTCCATCGCCTCGCCGCGCTGGCGGGCGGCGGCGACGAAGATCGAGAGATTCTCCTTCACCGCGCCCTGGCCGACGAAGGCCTCCAGGCTGAAGGGGCGAACCGCGCCCTCGCGCGTCTCCTCGCGGTCCTCGGCCGTACGCTCGGCCGAGACCGCGCGCTCGTCCGTCATGCCATCCTCATAGCCGAATCCGTCCGCCGCCGCGCTCATCGGGAGAGCTCCTTCAGCCCGCCGCGGATCAGCGCCGCCGTGTCGGCGGCGCCCTCAGCCGCGCGGGCCGCCTTGGCGATCGCGGCGAAGGCCTCCGACCGGCCATAGCCCAGATTGACCAGCGCGGAGACCGCATCCTCGCTTGCCGCCGCATCGCCGACACCCGCCTCGTCCGATGCGCCGACGGTCGCGCCGGCGGCCGCCTTCTTGGCCTCCGCCGCCAGCTGACCGCCGGGGCCGAGCGCGATGCCGCCCGCCTTGTCCTTCAACTCCGCCACGATGCGCTGGGCGAGCTTAGGGCCGACGCCGTTGGCACGCGCGACGGCCGCCTTGTCCTGCGCGGCGACCGCCTGGGCGAGCTGGTCGGGCGACAGCACGGAGAGGATCGCGAGCGCCACGCGCGCGCCCACCCCCTGCACGGTGGTAAGCGCCCGGAACCAGTCGCGCTCCGCCCGCTCGGCGAAACCGTAGAGATGGATGTGGTCCTCGCGCACATGGGTCTCGATATCGAGCGCGACCGCGCCGCCCGTCCCCGGCAGGCGCGAGAGCGTGCGGGCCGAACAGAAGACCTGGTAGCCGACGCCGCCGACATCGATGATGGCGCCGTCCTCGTCCGTCTGCTCGACCAGGCCCTTCAGCTTGGCGATCATCCGCGCCCCCTGGCCATCTGGGTATAGCCCTGGGCGCCGCTCCCTGTCGGGGTCTGAGTCGGGGTTTGCGGTCCGGCCCCGCCGGACCAGGCGCGCTGCGTGGCGCCGTGATGGCCGTGGCAGATGGCGACGGCCAACGCGTCGGCGGCGTCCTCGCTGTCCGGGTTGGCGCCGGGCAAGAGGGTACGCACCATGATGCCGATCTGATCCTTGCTCGCCCCGCCGGTGCCGACGACGGCCTGCTTCACGCTCTTGGCCGCGTACTCGCAGACCCGCAGGCCCGCCAGCGCCGGCGCCAGCAGCACCACGCCGCGCGCGTGCCCCAGCTTCAAGGTCGTGCCGGGGTTCTTGTTGAGGAAGGTTTCCTCCACCGCCGCCTCGTCCGGCGCATAGCGCTTGAGGACGATCATCAGCTCGTCATGCAGCGCCTTCAGCCGGTCGGCCATGGCGAGCGAACCGGGCGGGTCGACCGTGCCGCTCGCGACATAGCGGAGATGCGAGCCGTCCATGTCGACGACGCCCCAGCCCGTGTGCCTCAGTCCCGGATCAAGTCCGATGATGCGCATGTCCTGCCGCTCGCTAGACTGTCGCTCGCCCGGTTCCCGGTCCGGACCCGCCGTCAGGCGGGCGCCGGCCGATGCGATCCGGTCAACCGGCCAGCCGCTCCATCTCCGCTTCGGGGATGTCGTAGTTGGCCCAGACGTTCTGGGTATCGTCGTAATCGTCGAGGGCGTCGAGCAGCTTCATCAGCGTCTCGGCCGGATCGCCCTCGATCGGCGTCAGGTTCTGGGGCTTCCAGATGAGGCGCGCCTGCTCGGGCTCGCCGAAAGTCTCCTGCAGCGCGGACGCGACCTCGTTCAGATCGTCCGCCTGACAGGTGACGACATGGCCGTCCTCGTCCGATTCGACGTCCTCCGCGCCGGCTTCCAGGGCCGCCTCGAACATCGCCTCGCTGCCGGCGACGTCGGCCTTGTAGCGCACCTCGCCGGCCCGCTCGAACTGGAAGGCGACCGAGCCGCTCTCGCCCATGTTGCCGCCGTGCTTGTTGAAGATGGAGCGGATGTCGGCGGCCGAGCGGTTGCGGTTGTCGGTCATCACGTCGACGATGATCGCCACGCCGCCGGGGCCGTAGCCCTCGTAGCGGATCTCCTCGTACTCCGTGCCCTCGCCGCCGCCGGCGCCCTTCTGGATCGCGCGCTCGATATTGTCCTTCGGCATCGATTGCGCGCGCGCCGCCTGCACCGCGAGCCGCAGGCGCGGATTGGTCGCCGGGTCGGGATCGCCCATCTTGGCGGCGACCATGATCTCCTTCGACAGCCGCGCGAAGAGCTGCGCGCGCTTCTTATCCTGCGCACCCTTGCGGTGCATGATGTTCTTGAATTTGGAATGACCAGCCATGGTGAACCCGTCTTCGATCCTCTCCGCGCCGTCCGGTCGCCGCGTGAGGGCAAGCACGGCGCAGCCTACACCAAGTTTTGCGTCCGTGACGCGATCTTACTCGATATGTGGTAGCTGCGCACGGCTTTCCTGCCCCGTTCAGGCGCGATGCCACCCGGAATCCGGACGCTGGCGCTCTTAGCCACGTTTTGTGGCGGATTTGCGGCAGGCGCGCGCCCGTCCGCCTCCGCCCGTCCGGTTTATGGCACGCCGGGCGGTGTGACAATCCGTGTCCGGTTCCGAGGGGGCAGGCCGGGGCGTCCCGCCCCACGCTTGCCCCGCGTGGGCATTGCCTAGAACGGGTCGTCTATCCTATTTGGAAAGGTGAGTGCCATTGTCGGACGTGGACGCCCAAGCCTACGCCCGGCGCCCCGGGCCCAACGGGCCCGCCTCTCTGCCGGGAACAGAACGATGAGCGACGACGACAACGAGTCCGGCGCGAAGAAGCCCAAGTCGGACTCCGTGCAGATCTTCAATCCGCCCCATCTCCTGAAGCACAAGGTCAAGGGCGGCGGCGGTCCGAGCCCCGAGATGCTGGCCAAGGCGCAGGAAGCCATCTCGAAGATGAGCGACGACTATCCGACCTGGGCGATCCAGGATGTCGACAGGCTGGAGGGGCATGTCGCGACCCTCGCGGCGGGCGACGAGACGAAGGGCGAGAAGGTGCGCGAGGCCTTCCACGTGGCGCATGACATGCGCGGCCAGGGCGGCAGCTTCGGCTATCCGCTGGTCACCCGGATCGCCAATTCCTTCTGCCGCTTCACGGAGAAGATGGAAACGCTGGACGACGGGGCGATCGGCATCCTGCAGACCCATGTCAACGCGCTGCGCGCGGTGATCGGCAACCGGGTCAGCGGCACCGGCGGCGCCACCGGCACCCAAATCGCCGACGGGCTGGAGCAGGCGGTGCAGAAATACCTGCAGAAGCACGGGCTCTGAGAAAGGCGGCCCTGGCTTTCGATCAACCGGGCCAGGCGACGCGCAGCCGCCCGCCGACACGCAGGGGCTCGACCCGTTCGGCGAGGCCGGTCTTTGGGTCGGTTTCGACCAGCACGCCGCACAGCGTCCCCTCGCCCTCCGCCGGCTCCATCCGCGGTTTCGGCAACCGGCCGAGCAGGCGCTCCAGCGACAACTCTTTCTTCATGCCGATCACCGAATCGTAGTCGCCGCACATCCCGGCATCGCATTGGAAGCCGGTGCCGCCCGCCAGCACGTGGGCGTCGGCGGTGGGCACATGGGTGTGGGTGCCGACCACGAGGCTCGCGCGCCCGTCGCAGAAATGGCCGGTCGCGTACTTCTCGCTCGTCGCCTCCGCATGGACGTCGACGAGGACGAAATCGAGCCCGCTCTTCCCCGGCGCGCCGTCCGGCAGGGCCTGGTCGATCGCCTGGAAGGGGTCGTCCAGCGGCTCCATGAAGAGACGGCCCATCACGTTGATGACCAGGATCCGGTGCCCGGCCTCAGTATCGAAGACGGCCGTGCCGCGCCCCGGCGTGCCGGGCCGGAAGTTGGCCGGACGCAACAGACGCGGTTCGTCGTCGATATGGCCCAGGATCTCGGCCTGGTCCCAGCTGTGGTTGCCGCCGGTGATGACGTCGACGCCTGAATCGAACAGCTCCTCGCAGATTTTCTTGGTGATGCCGAATCCGTGCGCCGCGTTCTCGCCGTTCGCCACCACGAAATCGAGCTTCAACTGGTCGCGCAGCCGGGGCAGATGCGCCTTCACCGCCTCGCGGCCGGGCCGGCCGACGATGTCGCCGAGGAACAGGAACTTCATGGCCGGAACGCCTCCCGCTCGGTGACGATCCGGTCGATCGGCTGGTCGGTCGCCTCGCGCGGCACGCGGGCCACCTCCTGCGCCGCATAGGCGATGCCGACGGCCAGCGCGCGCTTGCGAGCACGCAAGGCTTCCAGCGTCCGGTCGTAGAAGCCGCCGCCATAGCCGAGGCGATAGCCCGCCCGGTCGAAGGCGAGAAGCGGCACGATCAGGATATCGGGATCGACGGCTTCGGCCTCCGGGGCGGGCGCGCGGGTGCCGAAGCTCTCCTCGACCAGCGCGTCGCCCTCTTCGTAGAGACGGAAGGTCAGCGGCCGTGCCGGCCCTTCCACGCAGGGCAGCGCGATACGGCAGCCGCGCGCGCGCAGGGCCGCGATCAGGGGCCCGGTGTCGAGTTCGGAGCCGATCGAGAGGAAGGCGCTCACCACCGCGCCGGGCGCCGGGTCGACCGCCTCCAGGAAACGCTCGGCGAGCGCCTGGGCCGCGGCCGCCGCACCGGCCGCATGGGCGGTCTTGCGCGCGTCCTGGGCGGTCTTGCGCGCGGCGCGCTTCGCCTCCGCCATGGCGTCGGAACTCGCGTCGGCCTTCGCTGTCGCCATGGTGGATAACTTTCCGGGCTGAATATCGGACACCGATCGGAGAAAGGCGGGCGCGGCCGCAGTCGCCGTGGCCTGAACATATCCTCTGGAGCCTGCACTAGCAGGTGGGCGCCGTTGTACCGAGGCCAGGGCCCCGGCAGGGACAGCTCCCTAGAGGTGTTTATAGCCCCCGGGACATAATCGGCTGCACGCACGCCGCAGCGCGCGCCCGCCCGCAGACTTAGGAGGCTTCAAGCCGCGCCGCAATAGCGTCGATTCGCTCGGCCGCGGAATCCAGCGCCGAGGTGCCGCGTTCGCTGGCCGCGCGCGCGGCCTCCTCGCCGGCTTTCGCGGCCTGTCCAGCGCCGCCTTCCAGTTCCGCGATCCGCGCCTTCAGCTGCTCGATCTCGCCATAGGCGTCCGACAATTCGTCGGAGACGAGCAGCCCCGCGATCAGCAGAAGCCGCGCGTGGCCGACTTGGCCGATCCCGGAGGCGAGCTCGCGCACGCGCTCGTCCATATAGCTGGCGAGCTTGGCCAGATGCTCCTCCTGGCCCGCCTCGCAGGCGATCGTGTAGTCGCGATCATTGACCGTGACGTTGATCTGTCGCATCGCGTGCGCCTTCCTATTTTGAGAGAACTAGCCGGCGTCGCCGCCGGCCCGCGCCGGCCCTGCGGCCAGCGTCTCGCCCGGATCGTCATCCGCATCGTCGTCCGAACCGACGTCGCGCGTCGGCGCGTCGGCCTGCAGCAGGGCATCGATCTCGCCGACCGCGGCCGCGATCTCCGCGCGCGTCTTCGTCCGCAGTTCGCCGAGCGCCGTCTCCAGCGCATCGACCCGCGCGGCCAGCCGGTCGCGCTCGGCCTTGAGGGTGTGGTTCTCCTCCGCCAGCCCCTCGGCCGCCGACCCGTCGCGCGGCGTCAGCCCCTCGCTCGCCTTCTCCAGCCGCGCGACGGCGGCGGCGAGACGGGCTTCGGCGGCATCGAGATCGCTCATCGGGAATCCCAAAGGTGACGGGCGCCGGGCGCCGGTCGGAAACGTCTGGCGACGTTAAGCATGGGCCGACAGCGCGTCAACTCGCGCCGCCCCGCGCGCCAATCCGAACCGCCCACCGCCATATCGGCGAGAGCGGCGGATTTCCGGCGCTATGGCGGGTGAATCCGGTTGACCTGCCGGGACGGTGCTTGCATGGTGCGCGCGCTCGCGGCCGGGCGCCCCTTTTCGGTCCTTCGGACCGAAGCAGGCGTGGCCGCGAGCGCTTTCGATCCGACCGGCGACGTCCTTTCCCGCGCCCTCGGCGCAGCCGCTTCACCGCTACGGTCGCGCACCTCGGATCGCCCGAGATTGACGAAAGAGTATCGCCTCCCATGCCGAAATCCGATCCAATGCCCGCGTCCGCCGATCCGAGCGCCGAGGCCTCCCCCAAGCAGATGGCCAACGCGATCCGCGCGCTCGCGATGGACGCGGTGGAAGCGGCGAAGTCCGGCCACCCCGGCATGCCCATGGGCATGGCCGATGTCGCGACGGTCCTGTTCTCCAAGCATCTGAAGTTCGACGCCGCCGCCCCCGACTGGCCGGACCGCGACCGCTTCGTGCTCTCGGCCGGGCACGGCTCGATGCTGCTCTACGCGCTGCTGCATCTGACCGGCTACGAGGACATGACGCTGAGCGAGCTGAAGAATTTCCGCCAGCTCGGCTCGAAGACCCCCGGCCATCCGGAATACGGCATGGCCAAGGGCGTGGAGACGACGACCGGCCCGCTCGGCCAGGGTCTCGGCAACGCGGTCGGCATGGCGCTGGCGGAGCGGCTCCTGAACGCCCGATTCGGCGACGCGCTGGTCGATCACCACACCTACGTGATCGCCGGCGATGGCTGCCTGATGGAGGGGATCAGCCACGAGGCGGTCTCGCTCGCAGGGCATCTCGGCCTCGGCCGGCTGATCGTTCTGTTCGACGACAATGGCATCTCGATCGACGGCTCGACCGATCTCGCGGTCTCCGACGACCAGCCGGCGCGCTTCAAGGCCTGCGACTGGCACGTCCAGAAGGTCGACGGCCACGACATGGAAGCGGTCGACAAGGCGATCCGGGCGGCCAAGCGCTCGAAGAAGCCCTCGCTCATCGCCTGCAAGACGGTGATCGGCTACGGCGCGCCCAAGAAGGGCGGCACCGCCGGCGCGCACGGCGCGCCGCTCGGCGCGGAGGAGATCGAGGCGACGCGCGCCGCGATTGGCTGGCCGCACGGTCCGTTCGAGATCCCGGCCGAGACCGTGGAGGCCTGGCGCGCCGTCGGCCGGCGCGGCGCCAAGGCGCAGGCCGCCTGGGCGACGCGGCTCGCCGAGCAGCCGGTCGAACGTCGCACCGCCTTCGAGCGCGGCCAGCAGGGCGCGCTTATCGAGGGTTGGGAACAGGCGCTGACCGCGCACAAGAAGAAGCTCTCGGAGGACGCGCCGAAGCTCGCGACCCGGGTCGCCTCGCAGAAGGCGATCGAGGTGCTGACGGATGCCGTGCCGGAGATCGTCGGCGGCTCGGCCGACCTCACCGGCTCGAACAACACCAAGGCCGGCCCGATGGGCGTGGTCAGCCGCGACGACTATTCCGGCACCTACATCCATTACGGCGTGCGCGAGCACGGCATGGCCGCGGCGATGAACGGCATGGCGCTGCATGGCGGCGTCATCCCCTATGGCGGCACCTTCCTGGTCTTCACCGACTATTGCCGCCCGTCGCTCCGGCTGGCGGCGCTGATGGGCCAGCGGGTCGTCTACGTGATGACCCACGATTCCATCGGCCTCGGCGAAGACGGGCCGACCCACCAGCCGGTGGAGCATCTCTCGGCCCTGCGCGCGATCCCCAACCTGACGGTCTTCCGCCCCTGCGACGCGGTCGAGACGGCGGAGTGCTGGGGTCTCGCGCTCAGCAACGATGCCGGCCCGTCGATCCTGGCGCTGACCCGCCAGGGGGTGCCGACGCTGCGCACCATCGCGCAGGACGAGAATCTCTGCGCACGCGGCGGCTACGTCATGCTGGAGGCCGAGGGCGGCCCGCGCCGGGCGACGCTGATCGCGACCGGCTCGGAGGTCGAGCTCGCCTGCAAGGCCCGCGACCTGCTGCAGCGGGACGGCGTGCCGACGGCCGTCGTCTCGATGCCGAGCCAGGAGCTGTTCCTGGCCCAGAGCCAGAGCTACCAGGAAAGCGTGCTCGGCGGCGAAGGCACGGCCCGGGTCGTGATCGAGGCGGCGACCGGCGAGAGCTGGTACAAGCTGCTCGGCAGGGAGTTCGGCTTCGTCGGCATGACCGGCTTCGGGGCGTCTGCGCCCTACCAGGAACTCTACGAGCATTTCGGCATCACGCCCGAGGCGGCGGCGGACGCGATCCGCCAGCGCCTGGGCTGAGGCCGGGGACCGGACTAGAACAGTGGCTGACGGAGGAACATGACGATGGCGGTTAGGGTTGCGATCAACGGATTCGGACGCATCGGACGGCTGGTGCTGCGCGCGGCGATCGAGTCGGGCCGCAAGGATATCGAGTTCGTGGCGATCAACGATCTCGGCACGGTCGAGGCGAACGCGCACCTCTTGAAGTACGACACCGTGCATGGCCGCTTCCCCGGCAAGCTGAAGACCGGCAAGGACTGGATGGATCTGGGCCGGGGCAAGATCAAGGTGACGGCCGAGCGCGATCCCGCGAAGCTGCCCTGGGACGAGCTCGGCATCGACGTGGCGCTGGAATGCACCGGGCTCTTCGCCTCGAAGGAGAAGGCGTCGGCGCATCTGGAGGCCGGCGCCAAGCGCGTGCTGGTCTCCGCCCCCTGCTCGGAAGCGGACGCGACCATCGTCTACGGCGTCAACGACAAGGCGCTGAAGAAGAGCCACAAGGTGATCTCGAACGCGAGCTGCACCACCAACTGCCTGGCGCCCGTCGCCTACGTGCTGAACAAGGCCGTCGGGATCGAGCGCGGCTTCATGTCGACGATCCACTCCTTCACCGGCGACCAGCGCACGGTCGATACGCTGCACAGCGACCTGCGCCGCGCCCGCGCGGCGAGCGAGAACATGATCCCGACCTCGACGGGTGCGGCCCGCGCGGTCGGCCTGGTGATGCCGGAGCTGAAGGGCAAGCTCGACGGCACGGCGATCCGGGTGCCGACGGCCAACGTCTCGCTGATCGACCTCAAGTTCGACGCCAAGAAGAAGACCGACGTCGAGACGGTGAACGAGGCGATCAAGGAGGCGGCCAAGAAGGGCCCCCTCAACGGCATCCTCACCACCAACGACGAGCCGCTGGTCTCCAGCGACTTCAATCACAATCCCGCCAGCTCCTGCTTCGATCTGACCCAGACCCAGGTGATCGACGAGACGCTGGTGCGGGTGCTGAGCTGGTACGACAACGAGTGGGGCTTCTCCAACCGGATGTCGGACACCGCGGTCGCGATCGGCAAGCTGGGCTGAGGCGGCAAGCGAGAGAAGGGGGACCGATCCGATGAAAATGACCCAGACCGTGAAGAAGATCCTCTCGCACTATGAGAGCGAGAATCCGGGCACCAAGCGCAACATCGCCTCGATGCTGATGCACGGCAAGCTGGCCGGCACCGGCAAGATGGTGATCCTGCCGGTCGACCAGGGTTTCGAGCATGGGCCCGCGCGCTCCTTCGCGCCGAACCCGGACGCATACGATCCGCACTATCACTACAAGCTGGCGATCGATGCGGGCCTGAACGCCTACGCGGCGCCGCTCGGCCAGCTGGCGCAGGGCGCGGACACCTTCGCGGGCCAGATCCCGACGATCCTGAAGGTCAACAGCTCGAACAGCTGGGCGACCGACAAGGACCAGGCGATCACGGCCTCGGTCGACGACGCGCTGCAGCTCGGCTGCTCGGCGATCGGTTTCACGGTCTACCCGGCCTCCGACTTCGCCAACGAGCTGTTCGAGGAGATCCGAGAGATGGCGGAAGAGGCGAAGTCCGTCGGCCTCGCCGTCGTCATCTGGTCCTATCCGCGCGGCGGCGACCTCTCCAAGGAGGGCGAGACCGCGATGGACGTGTGCGCGTACGCCGCGCATCTCGCCGCCCAGCTCGGCGCGAACATCATCAAGGTGAAGCCGCCGACGGCGCATCTGGAGCAGCCGGAGGCCAAGAAGGTCTACGAGAAGGAAGGGATCGACATCTCGACGCTGGCGAAACGTGTCGCGCACGTGAAGCAGTCGGCCTTCGCCGGCAAGCGCATCGTCGTCTTCTCAGGCGGCGCGTCGAAGGGCCTCGACGGCCTCTATGAGGAGATCCGCGGCCTGCGCGACGGCGGCGCCAACGGCTCGATCATCGGCCGCAACACCTTCCAGCGCCCGCGCGCCGAAGCGCTGGAGATGCTTTCCCACATCATCGACATCTACAAGGGCAAGGCCTGAGCGCGGGTCGGCGTCGATGACCGACCAGAACGACTGCCAGCTCTATCTCGTGACGCCGCCGGATTTCGATCCGGCGGCGTTCGCGCCTCTGGTGGAGGAGGCGCTTTCGGCCGGCCCCGTCGCCTGCCTGCAGCTCTGGCTCCAGGACGCCGACGAGGACCGGATGCGCAAGGCCGCCAAGGCGCTGCGCGACATCGTGCAGCGGCACGAGACCGCCTTCGTGATCAACGGGCACGTGAAGCTCGCCGCCTATCTCGGCTGCGACGGGGTGCATCTGGAGAGCGCGTCGGCCAAGGACGTGAAGGCCGCCAAGACGGCGTTGGGCGAAGACGCGATCGTCGGCGTCTCGGCCCGCACCTCCAAGCACGACGCGATGGTCGCCGCCGAGGCCGGCGCCGACTATGTCAGCTTCGGGCCGATCTTCGATACCGCCACCAAGGGCCTGCCCGCCGACCCGGCGGCGCTGGAGTCGCTTTCCTGGTGGGCGGAGATGATGGAGGTCCCCTGCGTCGCCGTCGGCGGCGTCACGCCGGAGAATGCCGGCAAGCTGGCGGCCGACGGCGCCGATTTCGTCTGCGCCGTCTCCGCCGTCTGGGACCACCCGGACGGGCCGGGTGCGGGCGTCGCCGCTTTCACCAAGGCGTTGAAGGCCGCGCGCTAACCCCTAGCCCACCAGCACCGCGAGCAACATCAGCCCCGTGGCCGCGAAGCCGACCGTCCAGATCGCCGTGCGCAGATAGGGGATGCCGAAGGCATAGGCCGGCACGTAGGCGACGCGCGCGGCGAGATAGGTCCAGGCGCAGGCTTCCGTCAGCTCGCTCCCACGGCCCGACAGGCTGACCACCACGACCGCGGCGGTAAACAGGATCAGCCCCTCATAGTGGTTGGTCAGGGCGCGGTGCAGCCGTCCGGCCACGCCGGAGAGCTCGCGCTTCTGGTCGCGGGGCCCGAGCGTATAGCGAGGGCCGAGCTGAATATTCGCGGGCACCGCCATCAGGCAGAGCTGCACCATCTGCAGCAATCCCGCCAAGGCCAGCGCAGTCAGTTCCGGTGTCATGGCAGGCGCCCCTCGCTAGAGCTGGTCGAGCTTCATCTCGATCCGCCGGTTGCGCTGATAGGCGGCCGGCGTGTCGCGCGGGTCGAGCGGCTGGTTGTCGCCGAAGCCCGTGGCGGCGAGCCGGTCCGGCGAAATCCCGCGGTCGATCAGGTACTTCACCACCTCGGTCGCGCGCGCGGTCGACAGCTCCCAGTTGGACGGGAAGCGCGCCGTGCTGATCGGCACGCGGTCGGTATGGCCGTCGACGCGCAGGATCCAATTGATGCTGTCCGGGATCTCGGCCGAGATCTCCTTCAGCGTCTTGGCGAACTGGGCCAGCTGGAACTTGCCGGCGACGCCGAGTTCGGCCGAGCCCTGGTCGAACAGCACCTCCGACTGGAAGACGAAGCGGTCGCCGACGATCTGGATGTCCTGGCGACCGCCCAGGATCTCGCGCAGGCGGCCGAAGAATTCGGAGCGATAGCGCGCCAATTCCTGCACCTTGGAGGCGAGCGCCACGTTGAGCCGCTTGCCGAGATCGGCGATCTGCGCCTGGGCGGCCGCGTCGCGTGCCTCGGAGGCTTCCAGCGCCTGGTTCAGGCTGGCGATCTGGGCGTTCAGCTCCTTGAGGCGCTTGTTGAGCAGCGCCACCTCCGCCTGGCTCTCGATCAGCTTCTCGCGTTCCTCGTCGAGCACGAGGTCCTTCTGCGAGAGCTTGTCCTTGAGCTCCTCCTCCAGCGCCTGCAGCGCCTCGACCCGGTTCTCCAAGGCCGCGATCTCCTGCAGCTGCAGGCCAATCTTCTCCTGGCTCGCCTCGATCACCTTGTAGGCGTCCTCGAGCTCCTTCGCGACCTTGTCGATCTCGCCCTGGGCGCCGGCCACGTCGGCCTTCAGCGCCGTGTTCTCGCTCCTGAGCGAGGAAAGCTCGGACTGCAGCGCGTCGCGCTTGGCGAGCGAGGCGCGCAGGTCCGCCGACAGCCGCTCGATATTGGCCCGCAGGTCCTGGTTCGCCTCGCGCTCCAGCGCCAGCGTCGAGGACAGCTCGTTGATCCGGTCGTTGAGCCGATCGAGCGCCCGGTCGCGCCCGACCAGCGCCTCGTTCAGATAGAGCTGCGAGACGACGAAGATCATCAACAGGAAGATGATGACCATGAGCAGCGTCGCCAGCGCATCGACGAAGCCCGGCCAGATGTCCTGGTTGTTCCGCTGTCTGCGCGCGAGCGCCATTCGCTTCTAGCCCTACCCTTGCCTGACGCGCCGGCTCATTCGTCCCCGCGGGACGCGGCGCCGGCCTCCGGCTTGCGGCCCTGCGCGATCGCGGCCAGCGTGCGGGCCAGCAGCCGGATCTCGCCCCGGATTTCCTGCACCACCTCGTTCCGGCCGCGCGGCATCTCCTCCAGGAGACGCGCCAGATGGGCGTCGACATTGCGGATGTGCTGGCGGGTCTGGCCGTCGTCGGCGCCGCCGGCATGCTCCGTCGCCTTGGCGAGACGCTCCAGCACGCCGTGCAGCTCGGTCTGCCCCTCGGCCAGCTTCAGCATCAGATCGTGTTCCGTCTTCATCGCATCGGTCAGCGCGGTCAGCTGGTCGTTCAACTGCCGCATGTCGCCCTGGCTGCTCGCCCGGTTCTCCTCCGCGCGCGCCATGGTGCGCTGCAAATTCTCCAGGCTGTCGGCGGTCTGCTCCAAGAGCGCCTGGATATAGGCCGGCACCGACTGCTCCCCGTCGCCGTCGCCCGCGATGGCGCCCGAGGAGAGCCGCGTCAGGCTGGAGAGCCATTCCTCGAGATCGTTGTAGAAGCGGTTCTGCGCCTGGCCGGCCTGCAGCGTCAGGAAGCCCAGGATCAGCGAGCCGGCGAGACCGAAGAGCGAGGAGGAGAAGGCCGTCCCCATGCCGGAGAGCGGCGTCTGCAGCCCCTGCTTCAGCTCGCCGAAGGCGCCCGCCGCCTCCTCGCCCGCGAGGTCGAGGCCGGCGATCACGCCGCCGACGCTCTTCACCGTCTCCAACAGCCCCCAGAAGGTGCCGAGCAGGCCGAGGAACACCAGCAGCCCCACCATGTAGCGCCCGATCTCGCGACTCTCGTCGAGGCGGGTCGCGATGCCGTCGAGGATCGTCTTCATCGCGCCGGCGGAGATGTGCATCTGCCCGGTGCGACTCGTCCGGCTGGAGAGCAGCGTGGCGGCCGAGGCCATCAGCCGCGGCGCGTCGCTGGAGGACGGTAGCCCGCCGTCAGGCCCGAGCTTGAAGCGCTCGATCCAGTTCACCTCAAGGTTCAGGATCGCAACGGTGCGGAAGCTGTGGATGATGCCGATCAGCAGCACGCCCAGAATGACGCCGTTGATGAAGACGTTGGCGAAGAAGGCCTGTTCGAGTTGCGGATAGATCAGGAAAACGCCGATCGCCACCAGGAGGACGAACACGGCCGTGCGGATCAGAAAGGCGTTGGGTCGGCTCACGGATCCCTCTCCCGCCCGCTCGGTCGCGGGCCATCGATTCGATCGCAACGCGCGGGGCCCCTCAACCCGACGCGCGCCGCCTTGAGACTAGGGGCGAGGCCCTAGCGCTGTAGCAGAACGTCCACCCGGTTCTCCGGGGCGCCGTCCTCCGGCAGGTTGGAGCCCAGGGCCTGGACGTCCATGCGCCGGCTGCTGACGTCGCGCTTCATCAGATAGGTGCGGACCGCCAGGACGCGGAACAGCGAGACGCGACGCGACTGGTTGGCGGTATCCCCCTCGGCCCGGGCGTAGCCGCGCAGGCGCAGGCGCAAATCCTCGTCTGCCTTCATCTGCTCCGCGATCCGGTCGAGCGCGCCTTCCGCGCCGGCCGGCAGGTCCTGCGCGCCGGGGACGAAGAGGACGGATATCCCCTCCTCCTGCTCCAGTACGACCGACGGGTCGACCGCGGCGACCTGCGATTCAGACTGGTCTTCGGCCTGCGACGGCTCGGCCGCCGGCTCCTCCATATCGGGCAGCGCGACGCCGGCGCCGCTGTCGCTCTGGGCGGGCTGCTGCGGCTCGGGCGCGCTTTCGGGTTCGGGGGCGGGCTCCGGCGCGGCGGGCGCGCTCGCCACCTCCTCCATCGCGGGTTCGGGCGGCGTCTCCGGCGCCGGCGCCGGTTCGGCGGCGGTTTCCTCGGCCGGTTCCTGCGGTTCGGGCGCCGGCTCCGCCGCAGCGGGCTCGGGTTCCGGTTTCGGCTCTGGCGCCGGTTCCGGCGCAGCCACTGGCTCGGGCGCCGGTTCGGGTTCAGGCGCAGGCTCGGGGGTGCCGGCAGGCTCGGGCGCCGATTCGATCTCGGGTTTGGGCGGCGGGGCGGCCGGCCGCTCCTGCGCGTCCGTCCCCTCGATCGCCGAACTGGGCGCGGCCTCCGGCGTCGCGCGGGCCGTCCGCTCGCTCTCGGCCGGAACGTTGAGGGTCGAGCGCGGCGCGCTCTCGGGTGGCGGCTGCAGCGCGATCGGCGCGTTGGCCTCCGGGCTCGCCGGCTGCGGCGCCGCAGGCTGCGGGGCGGCCGCTTGCGGTTGGGACGGCTGAGGCGTCGCCGGTTGCGGGCGCGCTGCCTGCCGGGTTGAAGGCTGCGCGGTTGAAGGCTGGGGGGTCGCCGGCTGCGGCCGGGTCAGTTGCGGCATCGCCGGCTGCGGCCGGGTCACGTCCTCCTGGCCGGGCGCGGGACGCAGCATGCCCGGCAGATTCGGCGGCGCGCCGAGCTGGTCCAGCACCGAGAGGTCGATGATGACGGTCTGGTCGGTTTCCGCGCGGCCCTGATAGTAGGCCTTCTGCGCCAGCGCCCCCTCGCCCGCGACGAGCACGCCGGCCAGGGCCAGGAGTCCGCCGCCCAGGGCACGGCCGCCCCGTCGGAAGGCGCGGCGCGGCGCGCTTTCTTGGGAAGAAGTCGGCGTCTGCGCCGTGATCGCTTTATCGCTCACCTGATCCCTGCCACACCGTCAAGCTTTCTCACCGGCGGCCAAAACTCCTCGCCGGTGTCGCGCTACCATAGACCGCTGGACGGAGCGCCCTCAACCGTCAATGGATCACCGTCAGGGACGTGCCCGAACGAGCCGGACACGCAGTCGACCATTGGGACGCTCCCGCGATTCGCCGGAGAATGCAAAGCTTTGCTTGACCCGACGGTCCGACGCGGGTCGGGGCGGGCGGGAGCCCGCCTCACCCGGCGGCGCGCAGCATCTCCAGGACCGGCTTCTGAAGATGCGCGTTCAGCGCGACGATATCCGGGCTCTCGAAGCCGTAGGCGCGGCCCTTGGTATCGAGCACGAAGCCGCCCGCCTCGCGCACGATGACGATGCCGGCCGCCACGTCCCAGGGGTTGAGGCCGCGTTCCCAGAAGGCATCGTAACGCCCGGCCGCGACATAGGCGAGGTCGAGCGACGCCGTCCCCCAACGCCGGAGCCCGGCGCAGGAGCCCATCGCCTGTTCCAGCCGGCGCAGGAATTGCGCCTGACCCTCGCCCTCCTGCAGGCCGAGATGGGGAATGCCGGTCGCCACCACCGCGTCGGTCAGCTTCTGGCGGCCGGAGACGCGGATGCGCCGGTCGTTGACATAGGCGCCCTTGCCCTTCTCCGCCCAGAACAGCTCGTCCTTGATCGGGTCGTAGATGACACCCGCGATGATCTCGCCGCGCGCCTCCAGCCCGATCGAGATCGCCCAATGCGGCAGCCCGTGCAGGAAGTTCGTCGTGCCGTCGAGCGGATCGATGATGAAGCGGTGGTCCGGATCGGCGCCCTCGTGGACGCCCTCCTCCTCCATCAGCAGGCTGTAGTCGGGACGCGCCTTGAGCAGTTCCTCGCGCAGAATCTTCTCCGCCTTGCGGTCGGCGGTGGAGACGAAGTCAGCCGGCCCCTTGCGGGAGACCTGAAGCTGCTCGACCTCGCCGAAATCGCGCACCAGCGCGCGGCCCGCCTTCTGGGCGGCCTTGGTCATGACGTTGAGGGCGGCCGAGCGGATGATCATGGACCGGCGGTACCTGTTCTATGGGATCGGAGGCGCGGCGGAGAGGGCGGGACCGTCAGTCCTTCGCCCGCTCCACGTAGGAGCCGTCGGCGGTCATCACCACGATGCGCGTGCCGGCCTCGATATGCGGCGGCACCAGCGTCGGGCGGCCATTCTCCAGCTTGGCGGGCTTGTAGGAGGAGGACTGCGTCTGGCCCTTCACCACCGGATCCGCCTCGGTCACCTCCATCGCCACCTTCTGCGGAAGCGAGACCGAGATCGGGTTCCCTTCATGGGTCGAGATGGTGACCGTCATGTTCTCCTGCAGGAAGTCCCGCGGCTCGCCGATCACGTCGGCGGGGACCTCGATCTGCTCGAAGTTCTCCTGGTTCATGAAGTAGTAGACGCCTTCCATCTCGTAGAGATACTGGTACTCGGCATCGAACAGCTCGGCCCGCTCGACCTGCTCCTGGGTGCGGAAGCGGAAGTTGGACTTGAGGCCGGAGCGCGCGTCGCGGGCCTCGACCTGGGCGACGGCAGCGCCCTTGCCGGGCTGGTTGATGTCGTTTTTGGTGACGACGAGCAGCTTGCCGTCGACCTCGATGGCGCTCCCGGGGCGCAGATTGATCGCGTTGACCTTCATGATCCACTCGCTCGACAGTTTCATGACCGCGCGCGAACAGATGCGCCGGCGGTCGGTGTCCGATATCGGTTGGGGCGCGTCGGCGCGCCCGTGCGAAAGCGCGCGTGGTCTACCACCCGAACCCGCCCCGGACAAGCCGGGACGCGGGCGCGCGCCCGCCAGGGGGTACCGGCCATGACCGACGCCTTCTGGGACCCGGCGGCGCTGCAGCGCCGTCTGCCCGCGCTGGCGGCCCGCGGCCGGGTGCTCGACGCCACCCGGGCGCTGTTCGCGGCGCGCGATTTCACCGAGGTCGAGACCCCCGCGCTGCAGCGGAGCCCGGGAATGGAGCCGCATCTCGCCGCCTTCGAGACACGGTTGCTGCCGCCCGGCCACCTCGGCCAGGCGGAGGATGCGGGCGCGCGGCGGCATCTGCATACCAGCCCGGAATTCGCGATGAAGAAGCTGCTGGCCGGCGGGCGCGGGCTCGCTGCGTTCGAGCGGATCTGGCAGCTCGCCCCCGTCTACCGCAATGCCGAGGGCTCGCCGACGCATCACCCGGAATTCCGCATGCTGGAATGGTACCGGGCCGACGCGTCGCTCGCGGCCCTGATCGAGGATTGCCGCGCCCTCCTCCTCGCGGCGCAGGAGGCGGCGGGCGCGCACGCCCTCGCCCACCGAGGGCGGACCAGCGATCCGGGTGCCGACTGGCAGGTGCTCGGCGTCGCGGAAGCCTTTGCGCGCTGGGCCGGGATCGACCTGATGGCGACGATCGCGGGCGATCCGAAAGCGCCCGATCCCGGCCCGCTCGCCGAGGCGGCGCAGCGATTGGACATCCGCACAGCGGCCGACGACCGGTGGGAGGATATCTTCTTCCGGATCTTCGACGCGGCGATCGAACCCCATCTCGGCCACCCGGCGCCGACGGTGCTGAGCGACTATCCCATCGCCATGGCCGCCCTTTCCCGGCCGAAGCCGGACGATCCGCGGCTCGCCGAGCGGTTCGAGCTCTATGTCGCCGGCCTGGAACTCGCCAACGCCTTCGGGGAACTGGCCGACGGCGCGGCGCTCCGGGCGCGTTTCGAGCGCGACATGGATCTGCGCGCCCGGCTCTATGGCGAGGCGACGCGGCTGCCGATCGACGAGGATTTCCTGGCCGCCGCGGACGCGATGCCGCCGAATGCCGCCGGCATCGCGCTCGGCTTCGACCGGCTGGTCATGCTGGCCGCGAATGCCGACGATATCCGCGACGTGCTGTGGGGCTGGGTCGAATAGGCCGCCGCTCCGCGCGGAAAGCGGTTGCACGCGGCCCGGGGGTTCTGTAGAAACCGCGCCGGAATTGGGGATCACCCCATGCGACAGGATGCCCGGCGCGAAGGGCGGCATCCGTCCATGAAGGAGACGAGACATGAAGGCCGAGATTCATCCCGACTATCACACCATCACGGTGCAGCTGGTCGACGGGACGACCTACGAGACGCGCTCCACCTGGGGCAAGGAAGGCGATGTCCTGAAGCTCGACATCGACCCCTCGACCCATCCGGCCTGGACCGGCGGTCCGGCCCGCCTGATGGAGAGCGGCCAGCTCGCCCGCTTCAACAAGCGCTTCGCCAGCTTCGGCTTGAAGAGCTGAAGCGGACGCGCTGGCGCGGAGCGCGACGCGACGACGGAAAAAGGCGGCTTCGGCCGCCTTTTTTCATGCCCGGACGCCGGCGCGCCCGACAGCCGTCAGCCTCTTGAAATCGCCGTCGGATTCTCCCAAATCTGAACCGTCCGCGGAAAGGACGCCCGAAGCGGGTCCTTCGCTTGCGAAACGCGGACGCATAAAGCGGTCGTCGCCACCAGCAACCGGGGCGACCGATGAATGGTTATCGCTTCTAGAAGGAGGGTAGCTCTATGCGCACCTACGATCTTTCCCCGCTTTTCCGTACCTCCGTCGGTTTCGACCGGCTGGCCCGCATGCTCGACACCGTCGGGCAGGAGCAGGCCCCGTCCTATCCGCCCTACAACATCGAGAAGCTGGACGACGACACCTATCGCATCACGATGGCGGTTGCCGGCTTCGGTGAGGACGATCTGGACGTGACCGTGCAGGAGAACACGCTGACCATCGCCGGCCGCATCACCGACACGGTGAGCGAGGAAGGCGACACGGATGAGCGCCAGTTCCTGCATCGCGGCATCGCCGCGCGCGCGTTCGAGCGCCGTTTCTCCCTCGCCGATCACATCAAGATCGACGCGGCCTCGCTGGAGAACGGCCTCTTGCACGTGACGCTCAAGCGCGAGGTGCCGGAAGAGGCCAAGCCGCGCCAGATCGCCATCAACGGCAAGACCAAGGCCAAGGCGATCGAGGGCAAGACCGAGAAGGCGTAAGGCCTCTCGACCCGACGAAAGTCGATCGACGGAAGGGCGGCGCGCTTGCGCCGCCCTTTTTCGTCGGGCGATGATCCGGACGACGGTCTGATCGCATTTGAGGCGAAAGCCGATCGATAGACGTGGCCCCGGCGCGTTTCGTGCGGAAAAATTCGACGTCATGGCCGGTTATCGCACGAATGACCCGGAGGGGAACGCCGCGCGTCTGCGCGCGCGGTTCGCGCGCTTCAGCGGCCGTTCCTTCGGATGGACGAAGCGCAAGCGACGGCTCGTTCTCGGCCTCGCCGCCATCAGCGTCGTCGGTTTCATCTTGGGCGCATCGCTGAGCGCCGCCACTGAAGGGGCCGCCGAACGGGATTGGCCGGTTTCGGTTCTCCTCCGCCACATCGCCGCCGCACCGAACTGCGAGCATGCGAGAGCCGTCGGCCTCGCCCCGGCCCGGATCGGCGAGCCGGGATACTATCCGAGCCATGACCGCGACCGCGACGGTATCGCTTGCGAGCCGTGGCCGCGGTGAAGATGAGGCAACTTGACGGACAGACCGCACCGAACCCGATCTCGGATTGACAACCAGCAGGGGACAACCCTCACGCCGCCGGCGCGGGCCGCCGTTCGGTGGTCTGGGAATCCCGGTAGCGGGCGAGCGCCTCCTCCAGATAGGCTTCGGCGACCGGGTCCTCGAAGCGCTTCTCCTGCTTCTCGTTGATCTTGCGCGCGAAGTGCGCGCGCACCGCCTCGGCCGAGCCGATGCCGTTCCCGAAGATCCGGCGCAGCGCGTCATGGCCGGCCGCGCGCCCTTCGAACAGATCCTCGGCCGCGAGCGCGGCATGACCGCCCGTCGGCGCGACCGCGGCGAGCGCCTCGTAGAAGTCCTCCGTGAAGATCATGTACCAGGCGACGAGCGCCGGCAGCCGGTCGGTCGACGGCAGCGCGAAGCGCGCGCCCGCATCGGGCCGGGGCCGTGCATAGGGCAGCGCCGCCAGCTGGCTCATCGCGAACTGCCGCTTCAGGATCATAGAGGTCGCCACCGCCCGCGGGTCGCGGTGCAGATGCAGGAAGCAGATGCCCTCGAAGGCCGCCATCAGGATCGGCGCGAAGACCACGTCGAAATGGCTGACGATGACCGGTGTCCTGCCCAGCCGATAGGCGCCGATCAGTTCGCTGAACCGCGCCGACAGATAGCGCCGGGCGATCCGGCGCAGCCCGTCCGGCTCCTGCTGGTCGGTGAGCAGCCGGTTCAGCGTCTCCCACCGGTGGCGCGGCGCCATCTGCCAGACGAAGGTGTGATAGGGCTGATAGGCGCCGCGTCGCAGGAAATCATGCAGCGCCGTCGTGCCCGCCCGCCCGGTCGAGATCACCTGGATCGGGTCCGCCGCCTCCGGCGCATGCTGCCGGCGGGTCCGGTCGAGCAGCGCGAGCCGCTCGGCGAACCACGGCTCCTCCAGGATCGCGCGGAACGCCGCCACCTGCCGACCGACGAGCGCCGCCAGGCCGCCGGAGTCGTAGCCGGGCGCCGGCGCGATCGCGGCTTCCGCCTGCCCGTCATCGCGCAGCAGGGTGCGTTCCTCGCCGGATACGCAATAGTGCAGCGGCATCTTGTCCGATGGGAACGTCGTCGCCGTGGGACGCGGCGGCAGGGCGGTCTCGCTCGGCGGCACCGCGTGGCGCAACAGCTCGTAGAACCCCCAGGCGTTGCCGGTCGAGAGCCCCGACCCGCGCAGCGCCTGCTCGATGCCCTCCCAATCGCCGCCGACGGCGTCGCCCGCGAGATTGACCGCATGGCGGGCCACCCGCTCGTCCTTCCGCACGACCGGCGCCAGCACCTTGCGCAGCAGCTGTACCGCCTGCGGTGTCTCGTCGGCCTGGACGGCGCACTGCAGGAGCGAGAGCGCCAGTTCCTTTTCCTCCGATCCGGCGCTGACCGGGATCGACCCGTCGGCCAGCAGCGCCCCCTGCCCGGCGCTGGAGGCCGCCTGGGCGATCCAGCCGCGCGCCTGGGCCCCGAAGGACGCGGTCCGCGGATTGTCGCGCGCCATGCGCAGCACGTCGCCGTCATGGCCGAGCGCGAGCGCCACATTGAGGAGATGCTCGGCCAGGTCCTGCGGCAGGTCGTCGAACCGCTCCAGCCGCTCGATCCCCTGCTGGGTCGCGTAGTGCCGGCCCGCATTGACGTCCGCCAGGATCGTCCGGATCTGTTCCGCCCTCTCGTCGTTCACGGCCTCTCCGATCGGTTCGTCGCCGCGCCGCTAGCGCCCCGCGGCAAGGTCGGAAAACAACAGCTGCAGCGCGTACCCTTCCGGCCCGTCGTAGCGGGGTGCCTCGAACCGGTCGCCCCACTGCACGAAGGGCGAGACGCCATAGACGAGCTGTAGTACCCAGCGGTCGGTGCGTTCCGGCGGCGCGCCGCGATGGATGCCTTCGGTGTTGACGAGGAGGCGCGTGCCCGCCGGCCCCGTCAGCGCCCTGGGCGTGAGGCCGAGCCAGCGTTCGACCTCCGCCTCGCTCTTGCGCAGGCTCTTGAAGTACCAGGCGTCGAAGGCTTCGCGCTCGGCCGTGCCCTCGGGCGGGCGCTTCGCGGCGATCACCTCCGGGCGGTGGGTCGTGGGAACGAAGACGTGCGGGCCGCCCGCCGCGTCGACGTCCGTCAGATAGACGAACAGCTTGCAGAAGCGGTAGTCGTCGAGATCGAAATGGAACTGCTGCGCGGCGCGCGCTTCCTTCGCGCCCTCTTCGCCGGCGAAGGAGCGCCAGGCGGTCACGTTGATCAGGATCGGCGGCGCACCCAGATGCCGGCGCGCGGTCTCCAGGCTCGCCGGGTCGGTCGCCAGATCGAAGAGATGCGGTGCGCGCAGCACGTGGCCGCGCGGCACGTAGCCCAGATTGTAGCTGCGGCGCAGTTCGGAAGCGGGCACCGGCGCCTCGTCGCCACGGCCGCCCTCCTCCTTCGGCGGCTGCAGCCCCTCGCGCCCGAACCAGGCGAGCAGGTCGGCGACCACCGCAGGATCGACCGGCGGCAGTTCCGCATGGCCGTCCCGGTCGAGCGCAGTGACCGCCGCCGCCACGTCGTGGGACGGGGGCGGGCCGAACGGATCCACCTGATACTGCGAACGGGCGAAGGCGTCGATCGCCGCGATGAACTGCCGGCGCAGCTTGGCGTCCAGCCGCCAATGCAGGAAGCCGATCCCCTTGTAGTGCAGATCGTGCATCTGCTTCGCCGAGAGGCCGAGCGCCTCGCGCGCGCCCAGAAGCTGGGCGAAGGGGGCGAGCGCCTGATGTTGCAAAAGGAAGCGCTGGAAGGCGTGATACCATCGGCCCGCGCGCTCCAGCGGGGCGACCTCGCGGAGCGGCGTCTCGGGCATGGCGGGGGCGGCGCTGTCGGTCATGACGCGATAGAGGGTACGCGATTCCGATGAAGGAAGTCGAATGTTGGCAGGCGCTGCTGAGCGGCGACGTGAAGCGCGCCGTGGGCGGCTTCAACGCGCTCTGCGCCGCGGAGGACAGCGTCAACGCGCATGCCGGCCTGTTCCTCGCCGCCGCCGCCGTCGGCGCTTACGACCAGGCGCATCAAATCGTGACCCAGCGCCAGGCCCGCCACGGCGATGCGGGCCTGATGCTCTGGCGCGCGGTCTGGGTGGCGGCGCGCAATCGCCTCGCGCCCTTCGTCGAGCGGGCGGAGGCCTGCCTCTCCGCCGGCGATTTGCCGGAGGCCTGGCGGGCACCCTGCGCCTATGGGCGCGGTCACATGGCGGCGCTCGACGGCGACCTCGAAGCGGCGGTCGACCGGTTCATCGAGGCCGGGCGTCTTTTCGCGGCCGATCCCGACTTCTTCCTCGCCAAGGCGGACGACGCGCTGAAATCCACCGCCTTCCAATCGATGCACATGCTGAGCCGGGAGCGCTTCGCCGCGCTCGGCGGGCAGGACGACGCCCCGGTCGAACCGCCGCCCGACTGGATCGGCGCGCCGGCCGGCGCAGATGTTCCGGGCAATGACCGGCAGATCATGATCGCCGCCGATCCGCACTATCTGAAGCGCTTCGGCCCGCCTTTTCTGGAGAGCCTCGCGCGCGTCGAGGGACCGTGCGCCCTGCATGTCCATCTGGTCGATGGCGGGCGCGCGGATTTCGACGCCTTCGCGGGCGCGGCGCCGGCCGGGGCGGCGATCCACCTGACCGGTTCGCTCGCCCGGTCCGACCATTGGGCGGTACGCAAGCCGCCGGTCTATGCCAGCGCGCGCTTCCTGGCCGGCCCGCATATCGTCGAGTGGCTCGCCCGGCCGACGCTGGTGCTGGATATCGATTTGCAGCTCATGCGGCCGATCGCCCCGTTCTTCGAGACCGTGCGGACGCACGACTTCTGCTGCATCATCCGGCCCGACGGCGGGCCCGGCGGCTACTGCTTCGCCGCCGCGACCGGCTTCGCGCCCGGCCAAGGGGTCGCGATGGCGCGCCTCACCGGCGCCTACATTGCCGCGCGTTTCGAGGCGGAGGCGGAACGGCTCTGGTTCGTCGACCAGGCCGCGCTGTTCCGCGCGGCGGTGCATCTGAAGCAGCGCGCCGGCCGTGAGGGGGGCGACGGTTTCGCCTGGGGCGATTTCGCGGCCGAGGCGGGCGCGCTCACCGATTTCTTCGAGCATGCGGAGGAGACCCCGGACAAGCGGCGCTGAGGGCGAAGCGCCGCTTGGCCTGAGCCCCATGATTCCTGGCTTGCGCGCGGGCGCGCGATCGCCGCACCCTTGGTCCGCCGAAGCGCGAGGAGAAAGCCGGCGATGCTGACGCTCTATGACTGCCTGGAAAGCGGCAACGGCCACAAGGTGCGCCTGCTCTTGAGCCTCACCGGCCGGGACTATCGCCTGGTCCTGAAGGACATCCATGCGGGCGAGACGCGCACGGCCGAGTTCCTCGCCATGAACCCGAACGGCAAGATCCCGCTGCTGCAGCTCGACGACGGACGCTGCCTGCCGGAATCCGGCGCGATCCTCCACTACCTCGCCGAGGGCACGCCCTATCTGCCCGACGATCCGTTCGAGCGGGCCCGGGCCCTGGCCTGGATCTGCTGGGAGCAATACAGCCACGAGCCGAACGTCGCCGTCGCCCGCTTCTGGTGCCACCATCTGGAGATGACGGCGGAGCGCCGGGCCCTGCTCGCCGAGAAGCAGGAAAAGGGGCATGCGGCGCTCGCGCTGATGAACGACCATCTGGCGGGGCGCGACTGGTTCGTGGGCGAACGGCCGACCATCGCGGACATCGCGCTCTATTCCTACACCTCCGTCAGCGAGGAGGGCGGCATCGCCCGCGACGGCTATGCCGATTTGCGGGCCTGGCTCGCGCGCATCGAAGCGCTGCCCGGCTTCATCGCGATGGAGCCGTGGAGCGGCTGACGCTCCCGACCCTCGCCACTGTGCGAATATTGCGGAAATACTCAATCCTTGCCTCGGGCGATTCGCGCGCGTAGCATGGCACGGTTACTGCATGAAATTTTGCAGTACTTGACCCGCGACTGATCGAATCCTTGGGGTGAGACAAGGACTCGGAATTCCGCGGGTCGAGAGAGGTCAATCGCCGGCGCTTTCGACCGGGTAACGCCGACGGGCGCCGACCGCAGCAGAGCCGACGAGGCGGCGAGAGACATGACCCTGGCGTTCGGCGACGGTGGCCTGCCGGAGTTCGTCGACAATCCGGAGAACCGCTGTCCGGTGGTGCTGCTGCTTGACACGTCGGCCTCGATGCGCGGAGCCGCGATCGAGGAACTCAACGCCGGCGTCGCCGATTTCCGCCGCCAGATCCTGATGGACGAGGCCGCCAGCCTGCGCATCGAGCTTTCCATCGTCGCCTTCGGCGGCGAGGTGCGGCTCGTGCGCGACTTCGTCACCATCGACGACCTCACGACCCCGCAGCTCGAGGCCTACGGCAACACGCCGATGGGCGGCGCGCTCGACCTCGGCCTGCGGGCGCTCGACGCGCGCAAGAAGGTCTATCGCCGCGCCGGCGTGCATTATTACCGCCCCTGGCTGTTCCTGATCACCGACGGCGCGCCGACCGACGGGCTGCTCTGGCAGGAAGCCGCGATGCGCGCGCAGGAGGCCGATCTGATGGGCCGCCTCTCCTTCTTCACCGTCGGCGTCGAGGGCGCGGATATGGCGATACTGCAGGAGATCGCCTCGCCCAACCGTCCGCCGCTGATGCTGCAGGGCCTCAAGTTCCGCGACCTCTTCCACTGGCTGTCGGCCAGTGTGCGCCGTGTCTCGCTGAGCCGCATCGACGCGCGCCATGTGGCGCTGCCGCCGGTCGACGGCTGGGCCCAGGTGGGGGTGTAGCCGCGATGAGCTGGACCGCCGCCGTCGACTACCGCCAGGGCCGACTTCATCGCGAAAGCGGCGTGCCGTGTCAGGATTTCGGCCGGCTCGCCAAGCCGAGCGAGGATCTGCTGATCGGCGCCATCGCCGACGGGGCGGGCAGCGCCGGCCTCGGCCATCGCGGCGCGCGGACGGCGGTCTCCACCGCGCTTGCCTTCCTGCAGGAACGCCTCGCGGCCGAGCCCGACGTGCGCGGCGATCCAGCCGGCGGTCAGGGCGGGGCGGAAGCGCTGTTCGACGGGCTGCTCCGCGCGGTGCGCATCGCGCTGGAGGCCGAGGCGCGGGCCCATGGACAGGCGGTCGAGAGTTTCGCCACCACGCTGCTCGCCTTCGCGGCCGGGCCGCGCGGGGTCGCCGCCTATCAGATCGGCGACGGCTGGCTCGTCTGCCGCATGCCGGGCGCGGACTACCTGTTGCTGAGCCGACCGCAGCGCGGCGAGTACGCCAACGAGACCGTCTTCGTCACCAGCCCGGAGGCGGAGAGCGCGCAAACGCTGAGCCACCACAGCCAGCCGGTGCAGTTCGTCTGTGCCGCGACGGACGGGCTCTCCGACGTCTCGATCGAACGGGTGCCCATGCCCGAGGCCGATCGTCCGCACGAGGCCTTCTTCCGCCCCCTCGACCGCTTCATCGCGGAGACGCATGAGGATTCCGACGCACATCACGCGATCCGCACCTTCCTGCGGTCCGACCGGCTGCAGGCCCGGGTCGAGGACGACGTCACCCTGATGCTGGGCGGTTGGCACCCGGCCGGCCGGGCCTGAGCGCCATGGATCTCACGCTCTACAAGGCGCAGGAGTCCGTCTCGCTCGGCGAGCAGATCGCCGACAGCGGCGAGGCGAGCGTGTATCGGCTGCGCGAGCGGTCCGGTGTCCTCGCCAAGCTCTACCATGCCAAACGCCTTGACGAGACGCGCACGGCGAAGCTGGCGGCGATCGTCGCCCATCCGCCGGCCGACCCGTCGCTCGGCGGCTATCATCGGGCCTATGCCTGGGCGGCGGACGCGTTGTGCGACGCGACGGGCCGCGTCGTCGGCCTGGCGATCCCGGAGGTCGAGGGCGCGCGCAGCCTGACGGCGCTGGGCTCACCGAAGCTGCGCCGCCGCCGGGCGGCGGAGATCAATTGGCATTATCTGCACGGGGTCGCCGCCAACCTCGCCTTCACGATCGACCAGTTGCACCGCCACGGCATCGTCGTCGGCGACCTGACGGCCGACAACGTGCTGGTCGACGACCGGGCGCTGGTGACATTGATCGACTGCGATTCCTGGCAGATCCCCGACCCGCGGCCAGGCGCGGACCGCCCCTTCTCCTGCCCTGTCGGCAGTCCCGGCTTCACCGCACCGGAGTTGATCGGCAAGCCGTTCGCCCGAACGGTGCGCGCACCCGCCTCCGACCGGTTCGCGTTGGCCGTACTGATCTTCCAGCTGCTGACCGGCCGCCATCCCTTCACCGGTACCTGGGTCGGCGGCGGCGAACCGCCGGGACAGGACGCGCTGATCCGCGAGGGCGACTGGCCGCACCGGCACGGCAGCCGGCTGTTGCCGCCGAAGGGCGCGCTGCCGCTGGCGGCGCTGCATCCGGACATCGAGGCGCTGTTCCGACGCGCCTTCGATACCGGCCAGGACCGGCCGAACGAGCGGCCGAGCGGCGCGGAATGGCAGGAGGCGCTTTGCACCGCGCTGGCCGCGCTGGAGCCCTGCCCGGACCGGCCGCACCATTACCATCTGCCGGATCAAGGCCCCTGCCCCTGGTGCCGGCGGCTCGCGGAGACCGGCAGCGACGCCTTCCCCGAACCGGAGACCCCGCCGAACCCATTCTGGCCGCTGGCGCTCGCCTTCGAGCGCGCGCTCGCCCGCGGCGACGCGCGCATGGCGCTCGAACTCTGGCGCGAGACGCCGGCGTTGGCCGACCGCCCGGCGCTCGCCCGCTACGCGGACCGGATGGCGGAGATCGGCGAAGCGCTCGACGCCTTCGACCGCTGGACGGCGATGTACGAGCGGGGCCTGAAGAAGGATGCAGTCGACTGGACGGCGCTCGCGCGGCTGTGGGAAGCGACGCCGGCGCTGGCCGACCGCCGGCTGATCGCGGGCGAGACCATCGCCGGCCGCGACGCCGAGACGGTCGTGGCGCAGGCGCTGGAGCGGGCGCTCGCGATCCCGCTCACCCCGCCGGAACGGCTGCTGGTCACGCCGGCGGAGGCGGTCGAGGCCGGCGCGGTGCGCCGGGCGGCCGCCCCCGAGGCAAGGACGCTCGGCGCGGACGCGCGCGATCGGGAAGACGACGCGGCGGGCCTCGACATCCCGCCGATGCCGACCTCGCTCGCCGATCCGGCGCGGCGGCGGCCGGTTGCGCCCGTCACGCCCGAGACGCCGCAGGCGGCGCCCGCGCTTACCATCGCCTATGCGATCGACGGCGGTTGGGCCGGGTTGCGGCCGGCCACCCTGACGGTCTGGAGCAAGAAGGCCGAACGGGGGGCGAACCGCCCCGCCCTCGTCCTCATCGACGAGGAGACCGGCGAGATCCTGGCCCAGCTTCCGGCGGGCCGGGCGACGCGCGAGGCTGCGAGCGTCGCCTTCGACGCGCCGGAGGAACGCCGGCAGCTGGCCCTCAAGCCCGCCGTTCCGGACGCGGCCGCCCATCTTTCGATCGACCATCCGCCGGTGCGGCACCGTCGCCTGGGTCGGCCCGCCCGCGGCGGCTTCGGTCCCCGGCGCGCGGCGCTCACCCCCTGATCGCGGCGGCGCGTCCGCGCCCGGCCCCGGCGGGCTCCGCGCCTGCGACACGATCGCGGGCCCGGAAGCGCATCGCATGCTGCATCATCCGCTCGCGCTCGCGTTTCGGCTGGCGGCGCGCCTGGGTCGGCGACAGGCCGAAGGCCCGGCGGAACAGCGTCGCGAAATGCGACTGGCCGTTGAAGCCGCATTCCACCGTGATCTCCAGGATCGGCCGGTCGGTCGTCAGCACCAGCCAGAGCCCGTGATCCAGGCGCAGCCGGCGCGAGAAGCTGCCGAAGCTCATGCCCAGCTCCTCGCGGAAGCCGCGCTCGAGCTGCCGGCGGGAGATATGCACCGCCTCGGCCAGCTCCTCGATCGTCGGCGGGTCGGAGAGGTTCTGCTCCAGGATCGAGATCGCGCGGGCGACGCGCGGGTTCTTCGCGGTCAGGCCCAGCGGCGGCTGCGGTTGCGGCCCGGCCGAGCCGCGCGCCCCGTCGAGCATCATGATGCTGAGCGCCTTCTGCGCCCAGTCGCGCCCGACATGGCGTTCGATCAGCTTGGCCGCCAGCCGGGCGGAGCCGATGCCGCCGGCGCAGGTGATGCGGTTGCCGTCGATGACGTAGAGCTGGCTCGCGTCCGGCGTCACCTCGTCGGTCATCTCCAGCATCTCGTGATAGTGCAGCCAGGAGACGCAGCAGCGCCGTCCCGTCATCAGTCCGGCGCGGATCATGGTGAAGACGGCGGTGCACAGGCCGACGATCGGCACGCCGGCCGCATCCGCCTGCTTCAGGTAGTCGGCGACGCGGGCATCCGCCGTCATGTCGTGCTCCAGCAGCCCGCCGACGACCATGATGTAGTCGAAGGCGGCCGGGTCCTGGAAGGCGGACTGGGCGCTCACCTCGATCCCGCAACTGGCCGCGATCGGCTGGCCGGTCTCGCTCATCACCGTCCAGGCGCACTGGATCGGGCGGGAGCGGTCGCGCTCGTCGGCGGCGAGGCGCAACGCGTCGACGAAGGAGGCGAAGGCGTTCAGCGTGAAGCGCGGCAACGGCACGATGCCGACAGACAGCGCGGCGGGCGGCGCGCCCACGGGCGACCGGCCGCCGGCGCGGATGGTCGGAATGACCCGGGCGTCCCGGATCGGGGTGATCTTCATCGAAGGCGCTGCTCCGGCCAGTGACGCTGTCGCCGACGATGATAGCCGAAAGCGGGGCGACGGCGCGATTGTCTTTCGCGCGGCGAGGGCCTAAATAGCGGTCGGGTCAGACGGTCGGATGGCCGCGGCGTCATGCGGGGAAACCTGCGATGCTGAGGAAAGTCCGGGCTCCACGGGAACACGGTGCCGGATAACGTCCGGCGGGGGCGACCTCCGGGAAAGTGCCACAGAGAGCAGACCGCCCGCCCGGCCCCCGGATACCCGCGCCCCTCGGGGCGAATGGGTCCGGGACAGGCGCCGGGCGCGGCAAGGGTGAAAGGGTGCGGTAAGAGCGCACCGCGGCCCCGGCAACGGGGACGGCACGGCAAACCCCACCGGGAGCAAGACCGAATAGGGACGGCAGGGCCGCGCCGTTGGCGCGGAACGACCCGAGACGCGTTCCCGCGTCCCGTCCGGGTAGGTCGCGCGAGGCGCCCGGCGACGGGCGTCGCAGACGAATGGCCATCCAGCGTCGTCCCACGGGGCGGCGTGGACAGAACCCGGCTTACAGACCGTCTGACCCCATTTCCCTTCCCCCGCGTCCCGCTCCGATCGCCGGGGTCGGTGTTCCGACGCAGCACGCTCAATTGTTCTTTTAACGTTCTCATTAAGAAAAATGAGAACGAATGCGGACCATTTGAAATAGTGGGGTCCCCCTCGGGGGCGGATTTTCCTTCGCGAAGACTGGAAGGTGCCTCCGAACGAACCGCTGACTGCCGATTACTACTTTCAAGACGGGCGGAACGACTGGCTTTCAGCCGGATCATTACCTGTATTTGCGTTGACGGATAGCTAATTCCCATGATATCCCATGATTGCCCATAAAGGTTCATCCGCGAAGAATCCGGGCGTCGTGGGGCAGCGGCGCGTCGGTTCGCGGGGAAGTCATGGGTGATGCCGCCGGCCGTCGGGCCGGGCCGGCATCAGGGCGAACCGCCGCTTCCACGTGAGCGGCATCGGGGACGGGACGGACGCAGGGCGATGGCGCTGTTCACCGGCACCTTCGAGAACAAGGTCGACAAGAAGGGGCGCGTGTCCCTGCCGGCCGACTTCCGCGCCGAGCTGCCCGAAGGCGGGGAGCGCGTCGTCTATATCTACCCCTCGCCCCGCGACGACGCCCTGGAAGCCTGCGACAAGGCCTTCATGCAGCGCATCGTCGACAGCATCGAGGATGCCCCCCTCTATTCCGACGAAGAGGACGATCTCGGCGCGACCATCGTCGCCAGCGCCCGCCGTGCGTCCCTCGACGAGACCGGCCGCCTGGTCCTGCCCCCGGACTTCGCCCACCTGGCCGGGATCGAGGAGACCGCGACCTTCGTCGGCCGCGGCTCGCGCTTCCAGATCTGGTCGCCCAAGCGCTTCGAGGAGCATGCCCAGCTCGCCCGCAAGCGCGTGAAGGGCCGCACCCTGCCCCTGCGGCCGAAGACCGACGGTGGGGAGGGCTGACGTGATGCAGGCCCAATCCCCCACCCCCGCTTCCGCCGATCCCCGCCACCTGCCCGTGATGCTGGACGAGGTGATCGCCCGCCTCGCCCCGGCGGAGGGCGAAGTGCATCTGGACGGCACCTTCGGCGCCGGCGGCTACGCCCGCGCCATCCTCGAGGCGGCGGACTGCCGCCTCATCGCCCTCGACCGCGACCCCGCCGCCATCGCCCGCGGCCAGGCGCTGGTCGGGGAATTCGGCGATCGGCTGACGCTGATCGCCGGGCGCTTCGGCGAGATGGACCGGCTG
>MRWG01000241.1_pt1 | contig 87467 bp, 82 predicted proteins | sample 1013341 | NCBI WGS metagenome assembly MRWG01 (sample SAMN06117577, study PRJNA244670) | biofilm metagenome | biome: Water; feature: Cathode Biofilm; material: Biofilm; isolation source: microbial consortium enriched at the cathode of a solar microbial fuel cell | place: USA: District of Columbia ...
TGTTGCCTGCTCAGCCTTGAACCACGCCCCCCAGGAGAACCAATCGGCGGCCGTCGCGGTCAAGACCGGCTTCGGTTCGCGGGGACCAGCGTCCTTCCGGCTTGCGAGCGAGGTGGAGGCCTGTTCCAGAGCGGTGGCGAGTTCCAGGGCAGGGCGGTCCCACCCGGCCGGGAGCTTTTTGGCCAGCTGGGCGAGGCCCTCGTGGATCTGGTTAGGGCCTTGGGCCGTCGAAAAGAGTACACAGCCGGCGACCAAAACCATGGACAACGCAGTCGAGCCGAGCGTGACCCAGGTCCTGCGCTGGCTATAGGTCGCAACGAACAGGAGTACCAAAACGATACCGGCAACGAGCAGATCCAATGTGTGCCCCAAGTTCATCCCTCGTAAGCGCCACAATGGCCCAAAACCGTGGCACGAGCACGGCGAAGCCTGGCGGAAAAGGGTGAATATCGGCCTACCGCGTCTTGCGCGGCGGGTCCAAGACAGCGGCTAGCCCGTGACGATGGCCGACATCACCCTCCCGTGGGAAAAAGCAGCTGCACCTGGAAGCGCAGCTGCCAGTCGGGCCCTTGTTCCGGCGTGATGACGTTGTCGTAGGCGCTCAGCGACATGTTCACGGGCTGGTGGCCGATATTGAACACGCGGCCCACGCCGCCGCCCAGCGGCAGCGTCCACTGGTCATCGGCCGGCGCATTCCAATCGGCGGTGATGATCGGCGCCGAGGTGAGATACCAGCCGTGCTTCAAATTGTAGTTCACGAAATACTGGAGCAGGAACGCGTTCACGTCGGGTTCGCTGGAGTCGCCCGCGAACGACCAGATGTTGTTGACGAGGGCGCCGACCACCCATTTGCCCGGCGTCCACACGATGGCGGCCGTGGGACCTGCACCCCATTTGTCGGGCCCGAGACTCCTGTCCGTGTTCGTGGGCAGATAAAGGGTTGGCCCCGCGCCCACCATGAGCTTCGGGTTGATCTGCTTCACGAAGAAGAAGCTCGGATTGAAATTGCCGAGGCCGAAATCGCTCTCGTCACCCTCGTACACCGGCGGCTGATACACGACCGGCAGGATCCAGCGCGTGACCAGGTTCCACTCCTCGTTCAGCTTGAACGGGATGACCGGCTGGATGTTGAGGATGTTCTGCTCTTTGTCGAACGGTCCGACATTGAAGTTGGTGTTGTTCTGGAAGGGGACCGAAATCAGATTGGCGATCGGATTCTGCGCTTGCTGCGCGAGATTGCCGGAGTCCTGCGCTTGGGCCGAAGAGATGCTCGCCGCCGCGAGCAACAGTGCGCCCGCCAAAATCCCACGTAACGTATTCATGCCGCATCCTTCCCAACGTTGGAGCCTTAGGGCCCTTGGTCCGGGAGCGTACCAATGTCGCTGCCTACCGCGGATTCTGCAACTCTAGAGCAGGCAGGAGGCAGGATTGTCCCCAGGGGGTTGTTCGCGCGTTCGCCGCGGGCGCACGCCTTGCCGAAGCTGGCGGGAAGGGTCCGTATCCCCTAAAACCGGGCCAAACGAGTGGAGAAATAGACCCGCGCATGGCCCCGCCGCCCCTTCTTCTGCTGAAAGAGATTTCGCTGAGCTTTGGCAGCAAGCCGCTGCTGGATGAGGCAACTCTGTCCATCGGTCCCTCGGAGCGGCTGTGTCTGGTGGGGCGGAACGGCTCGGGAAAGTCCACTTTGCTCAAGATCGCCTCGGGCGAGATCGAGCCCGATCACGGCAGCCGTTTCGTGCAGCCCGGCGTGACCATCCGCTATCTGGCGCAAGACCCGGACCTGTCGCGCTTCGCCACCACGCGCGCCTTTGTCGAGGCGGGCCTGTCTCCGGGCGATGATCCCCACCGGGCGCGCTATCTCCTGGAAAGCCTTGGCCTCACGGGTGAGGAAGACCCGTCGCGTTTGTCAGGCGGCGAGACGCGCCGCGCGGCGTTGGCCCAGGTGCTCGCGCCGGACCCGGATATTCTGCTGTTGGACGAGCCCACCAACCATTTGGACGTGGTTGCCATCGAGGAACTGGAAACTGTGCTGAAGACCTCACGCTCGGCACTGGTGCTGATCAGCCATGACCGGCGATTTCTGGAGACTCTTTCGCAGGCCACGGTGTGGCTTGACCGCGGCACCACGCGGCGGCTCGAGCAAGGGTTCGGCGCCTTCGAGGCGTGGCGGGACGGCATCCTCGAAGAGGAGCAGATCGCGCACCACAAGCTCAACCGCCAGATCGTGCGTGAGGAGCATTGGCTGCGCTATGGTGTCAGTGCACGGCGAAAGCGCAACCAGCGGCGGCTTGAAGGGCTGCTCGCCTTGCGCGGTACGCGTGTCCAGGCGAAGCAGAACCGCATCCAAGCCGACGTGAAGCTGACGGCGCATGAAGCCGGTGAGGCAGGGCGGAAAGTCATCGAAGCCCACAGGCTCACCAAGAGCTATGGCGACCTGAAGCTGGTCAGCGACTTCAGCATTAGAATAGCCCGCGGCAACCGGGTCGGCATTGTTGGGCCGAACGGCGCCGGCAAGACGACTCTCATCAACCTGCTAACGGGCTCGTTGAAACCCGACGCCGGCACCGTGAAGCTCGGCACCAATCTCGAAGTGGCGAGCCTCGATCAGCGCCGCGAGAAGCTCGATCCGGAGCAAAGCGTTTCCGCGACGCTCACTGACGGCAGCGGGGATGCGGTGATCATCAATGGCGAAGAGCGTCACGTCATCAGTTATATGCGGGACTTTTTGTTCGCGCCCGAACAGGCCGGAACGCCCGTGAAGGCCCTGTCGGGCGGAGAGCAGGGCCGGCTGATGCTCGCGGTGGCACTGGCGCATCCCTCCAATGTCCTCGTACTGGACGAGCCGACAAACGATCTCGATCTGGAAACACTCGACGTCCTTCAGGAGATGCTGGCGAGCTATCCCGGCACGGTGCTGCTCGTCAGCCACGACCGCGATTTCTTGGATCGGACCGTCACCTCGCTGGTCGTGGCGGAAGGAGACGGAAGGTGGGTCGAGTATGCGGGCGGCTATTCCGACATGGTCGCGCAGCGCGGCAAGGGCATAGGGGACATCCCGCAAGCGGCGCTCAAGGACAGCCCTAAGAAAAGTGCGGCCAAGTCGTCGGGGTCCGATAAGCCTGCATCTGGATCGCGCAAGCGCCTCAGCCCCACGGAGCAGCATGCCTTGAAAGCGTTGCCTGCGCGCATTGCCGCGCTTCGTGACGAGATCGGGCGGCTGGAACGATTGCTGGGGGATTCGGATCTCTATGAGCGGGACCGGGAGGCGTTCACGGCTGCGGGCACTGCGTTGACCAAGGTGCAAGGAGACTTGGCCACGGCCGAGGAAGAGTGGTTGCGGCTCGAACTGCTAAGCGAAGAGATGGCGCAGGGCGTGCCCTCCCAATAATGCAAAAAATCCCAATAGGCCCGCGCGCGGACGCCTTGATCCAACGACGAAAAGGCCGTAGGTGTCAGGCTGTGTCGGTGCCGACCAGAAAATTGGAGTCATGACCATGTCCGGGAGACTTCTCCCTTCTTTTGTTTTCGTCGCCACGCTGCTGGCGATGACCGTGCCTTCCACCGCTCAGTATTCGTCTGCGGTCAAGGGGGCGTGCAAGAACGACTACAAGCGCTTTTGCGGGGTTTACGCCCTCGACGATCCAGGCCTGCGCAAGTGCATGGATAAGGCCGGCCCGAGCTTGTCGAACAATTGTGTCGTTACACTCGTGAACACGGGCGAGGTGAGCTATCAGCGTGCGACTCAGCGCTGGGGCCACAAGCTTCAAAAAGTCGAGTAATCTTCGTAAGGAGATTGCGTATCGCTTGCTGATGGCCGGGGCCTTGTCCCGGCCATTTTGCATTTCGGGGTGGTCCGGCCTCGTTGCGTGGGGCGCAAAACGCAAGCAAGAGCGGCAATTTTCACTTGTGGTGCAAAGATTTGCTTCGCGGCTTATTCGCTTTTAAGCGTGCGATCTCTTGCGGCCGACTCTGAGCATGACTACCTATGTTCCCGTCGACATTGCTGCTTGGAACCTTCTCCTTTGCTCTAAGTTCCGGCTGTATTGTCCACGCTTGAGGAGGCAAGGAGATCCCCATATGCGCAAGCTCGCTCAAACATTCTCAATCGCCGCGACTGCTCTTTTCTTGACCGCTTCGCCGACTTTTGCTGCGGATACTGCTGCGGCACTCAAGGCGCTTGATCCGGACAACGACGGCACCATCGACATGAAGGAAGCCATCGCTGGCGCCAAGAAGGTGTTCAAGACCATCAACACGGACGACGACAAGACCCTGGAGGCCGACGAACTCCAGGGCATGCTCGATGCCGAGGGCCTCGACGCGGCCGATCCGGACGACGACGACAGCCTGGACTGGAAAGAGTACAGAGCCCTCGTCAAAGCCAAGTTCAAGGCGGCCAATCCGGACGACGACGGCACCATCGATCTGAAGGAGCTCGAGTCTCCGGCCGGTCAGGAGCTGATGACGCTGATCTACAAGTAATCTCGATGCATTGAGGGCGCGGCACCGGCTTTCCCGGTTTCGCGCTCTTTTTGCGTCCGGAGCGGGCTTTGCGCCTTGCCATTAGCAAGACACAAACCATCGTCATGAGAGGTTAAGTCAAATGCCGCACCTTGAGCGATCGAGGAGCGTGGCCAGTCGGGATTTCGCGTGGGGAAGAGGGATGTGACTGACCTCTACGGGGTTTTGGGCGTGAAACGGACGGCGCCCCGCAAGGACATCCATAAAGCCTATCGCAAGAAGGCCAAGACGGCGCACCCAGACGCCGGCGGCTCGGTGGAGGCCTTCAACGAACTCGTCTTGGCCTATTCGGTGCTGTCGGACGGAGACCGCCGGACCCGCTACGACGAGACCGGTGAATTCGAGGTGCCCAAGCCCAATAATTTCGACGGCGGGGCCATCGAGATCATCGCCGAGAAGTTGGGGCTGGTGATCCATGCGGAGCACGATCTCGCCTCGATGGATGTAGGCGCGCTGATCGAGCAGGCCATCCGCGAGGACATCGGGGCGCGGCAGGCGAGCGTGACCCATCAGCAGCGGGCCGCCGAGCGGCTCGGCAAGCTCCGCGCCCGGGCCAAGACGAAGGCCGAAGGCGACACCAACCTCGTGGCCCGGGTGCTCGACTGGCACGAGCTTGCCATCCAGAACCACATCAAGAAGCACGAAGATTCGATCCGCTTCCTGGAGCGGGCGCTGGAGATCCTGAAGGACTATTCCTTCGCCGACGACATGGTCGCGGCGCAGACCGAAGAGGTGACCGGCGCCCTCAACGACATTCTGGTGGCGCTCGACGAACTGGCCGCGATCCTCAACACCAGCCCCGCCAGGGCCGATGCCATGCCGCAAGGGGCGGGTCCGACGGCCTTCGGCTAAGCCTTCAAGGGGTGGCCGAAAGGGGCCGTCTCGCGTAGATTTCCCACCAGCCTCTAGGGGGTAGGGGGATTTGCGCGCAAGTGTCCTCATCGCCGTCTGCTATGTGCTTGTCCAAGCGTCGAGCTTGACGGGCCCTGTCGCGGCGCGCGCCGAACCAAGCTCCGATTCCGCTCCCGCGGGCGGCTTGCTTCCCTGGGAAAAAGCCGCGCCGGCCGACGGCGCCGCGACCAAGCCTGACGAGGCACCGGCGGCCGAGAAGGCCTCGGTCGAGCCGGACGCAACGCCTGCGGCGCCTTCGGATCCAGCTGAGGCCGAGGAGTCCGCCGTGGCGGACGCGGACGACAACGCGGTCGAAGACGCCGATAACTCCGTTGCCGACGGCGTGGCTGAAGCCGCTGAGGCGGCTGCGTCTTTGGGAGACCCAGACGATGCCGAGCCCGCCGAGCCCGCAGCGCCGCATTCTGTGGTGGCGGTCATCCGCGACAAGCTCGACGATGCCGCAATCACCAATGGTGCGGAGGACGAGGACGTCGCCGCGCTGAAGGCGTTCTATGGCGCGCGGAGCGCGCCGCCGCTGTGGATCACGGAGATGGGGTTCTCGGCCAAGGGCCAGGCGGTCCTGTTCGAGATCCAGAAAGCGGACGCTTGGGGGCTCGACCCGAACGACTTCGCCTTGCCGGACGCGGGCACTCTCCCCGCCGATGAGACGGCGCAAGCGCTCGCCGAAATCAAGCTCGACCTGGCGGTGCTGAAATATGCGCGTTTGGCGCGGGGGGCACGGCATGAGCCGTCGGAGATCAGCGATCTGTTCGATCAAGCGCCAACGCTACGCGCACCGGGCACGGTCATGGCAGAGATCGGGACGACCGGCGTGCCGGGCGTCTACCTCCAGTCGTTGCACCCGAACCATGAGCAGTTCGCGCGGCTCCGCACGGCGCTGCGCGAAGCGCGCGCGGCGGAGAAGCCGAACGAGACCGACATCAGGCGTCTCGTCATCAACATGGAACGCTGGCGGTGGATGCCGGAGGAGCTTGGCGAGCTCTATGTGTGGCTCAACACGCCGGAGTTCATGCTCTACGTGGTGAAGGACGGCGAGACCATTTTCGAGGACAAGACCCTGGTCGGCACGATCGGTTATGCGACGCCGGTGTTCTCCGCCGATATGGAGACCGTGGTGTTCAACCCGGACTGGGTCGCGCCGCCGTCGGTGCTACAGGACAAGCTTTGGCCCGCGCTCAAGCGCAAGCACTACAACATCCTTACGGCCAACAAGCTCAATGTCAGCTATCGGGGGAAGCGGATCGATCCCGCTAGGATCGATTGGCAACGGGTGAACATTCATAATTTCACCTTCAGCCAAAAGTCGGGACCGAAGAACGTTCTCGGCAAGGCCAAGTTCCTCTACCCCAACAAGCACATCGTCTACATGCACGATACGCTTCCTTACCGGCGCAAGGTGTTCGACGAGAAGGTGCGCGCGATCGGTTATGGCTGCGTCCGCATGGCCAAGCCGCTCCCGTTCGCCGAACTGATGCTGGCTGAGGACCAAGAGCTGCCGAAGACAAAGGTCAAGACTCTCTGGGACAAGGGTGTCAACAGCGCGGTGACTCTGGAGACCAAGCCGCCGGTCCACACGACCTATTTCACGGTCACCGTGGACGACAAGGGCAAGGTCTCCACGTTTGACGATCTCTACGGCCTCGACCGCAAGCACGCGGCGGCGCTGTTCGGCGAGACGGACGGCTTTCCGTTGCCTCCGCCGGAACCGAAACCTCGGAGCAGCACCGTCGCCTCGTCCAGCTCTTCGTCCCGGGGCAGCGGCGGCGGCGGGTTCGCCAACTCTCTCGGCTTCAACGATTAGGTCGCTTCGCACGGCGATCAACCATGCCGGTCTGGCTTGCGGTCCTGGTAGAAGAAGCCAGCGCGCCCTCGATGAGCCAAAAGGTCCGGAAAGTCCCACCCGTGTCGCCGGGAGCCCCTTAGGCGCCGCCGACGGCTGCCGAATAGCGGCCTCACCAGTTTACTCGTTCCCGGCTTGCCTCTAGAAAGCCTGAGCAAAAACAGGCTGGGGACCGATGTTCAAAAAGCTTCTGATCGCCAATCGCGGAGAAATCGCCTGCCGGATCATCCGAACCGCCAAGCGGCTCGGCATCAAAACGGTGGCCGTCTATTCGGAGGCGGACCGCGACGCGCTTCATGTCGATATGGCCGACGAGGCGGTGCTGATCGGGCCCGCGGCCGCAGCGCAGTCCTATCTCGACATGGACAAGATCATCGCCGCCGCCAAGGAAACCGGCGCCGAGGCGATCCATCCCGGCTACGGCTTCTTGTCGGAGAATGCCGCGTTCGCCAAGGCGCTCGAGAAGGCGGGCATCGTCTTCGTGGGGCCGAACCCACGCGCCATCGAGGCCATGGGCGACAAGATCGAATCCAAGAAGCTCGCGGCCAAGGCGAAGGTCTCGACCGTGCCCGGGCATCTCGGCGTGATCGAGGACGCGGCGGCGGCGGTGAAGATTGCCGACGACATCGGCTATCCGGTGATGATCAAGGCGTCCGCCGGTGGTGGCGGCAAGGGCATGCGCATCGCCTATAGCAAGAAGGACGTGGCGGAAGGCTTCGCCTCGTCGCAGTCGGAAGCGAAATCGAGCTTCGGCGACGACCGGGTGTTCATCGAGAAATTCATCGAAGAGCCGCGGCACATCGAAATCCAGGTGCTCGGCGACAAGCACGGCAATGTCATTCATCTCGGCGAGCGCGAGTGCTCGATCCAACGCCGCAATCAGAAAGTCATCGAGGAAGCGCCGAGCCCGTTTCTCGACGCCAAGACTCGCGAAGCGATGGGCGCGGAGGCGGTGGCTCTAGCCAAGGCCGTCGACTACGACACCGCCGGTACGGTCGAGTTCATCGTCGACAAGGACCGCAACTTCTACTTCTTGGAGATGAACACCCGCCTCCAGGTGGAGCACCCGGTGACGGAGCTGGTGACCGGCCTCGACTTGGTGGAGCAGATGCTGAGGGTCGCAGACGGCGAGAAGCTCTCCATCAAGCAGAAGGACGTGAAGCTGACCGGGTCGGCCATCGAGTCGCGGATCTACGCCGAAGATCCGGTGCGGAACTTCATGCCCTCCACTGGCCGCCTTGTACGTTTCCAGCCGCCGGAGCTTGGGATCGAGGACGGCGTTACCACGCGGCTCGATACCGGCGTGGAGGAGGGCGGCGAGATCTCGGTCTATTACGACCCCATGATCGCCAAGCTGATTACCCACGCGCCGAAGCGCGCCGAGGCGATCGAGCAGATGGGCCGGGCGCTCGATGCCTTCGCCATCGACGGTTTCCGGCATAACATCCCGTTCCTCGCGGTGCTGATGCGTAATGAGCGCTGGCGCAAGGGCGACATCTCCACCAAGTTTATCGAGGAAGAGTTTCCGGACGGCTTCCACCCGCCGGTTCCGCGCGGCCGGGTGCGCGATGTCCTGGCGGCGGTAGCGGCCAGCATCGACTACCTCTCCAACAACCGCCGCCGCATGATCACCCAGCAGATGCACGGCGAGCCGGTGCGCTTCTCCGATATTCGCGTCGTCGAGCTCGGCGCGGACCATGTTCGCGTGCGTGTCGCGGGCCGCGATTATCCAATGACGGTCACTCTCGGGGGCGAGGGTACCGGCGAGCCCCGGCGTGAGATCGTCCTGACCTCGTCCTGGTGGTTCGGCGAGCCGGTCTGGCGCGGAACGATCGGTGGCGAGGAGGTCGCGGTGCAGGTGCGCTCGATCGTCAACGGCGTCCACCTGACCTATCAGGGCGTAGAGGCTCCGGTGCGCGTTTTTACCGATCGCGAAGTGGAGCTTCTGGCGCTGATGCCGATCAAGGAGAAGCCGGACACCTCAAAGCTGCTGCTGTGTCCAATGCCGGGGCTGGTGATGTCGCTCGCCGTGGAGGAAGGCCAGGAAGTGGCCGCCGGCGAGACGCTTTGCGTCGTGGAAGCGATGAAGATGGAGAATGTGCTGAAGGCCGAGCGCGACGGCACGGTGTCCAAGATCCTCGTCAAGCCCGGCGACAGCCTGAACGTGGACGCCGTGATTCTTGAATTCGAATAGGCGCAGTTTGAAGACCGTGACGGTGAGGATCGAAGGGCGGGTGCAGGGCGTCTATTACCGTGCCTGGACCGAGCAGACCGCGCGCCGTCTCAATCTCGATGGCTGGGTGCGCAATCGCCGCGACGGCAGCGTCGAAGCGGTGTTCTCCGGTCCAGAGGCCCAAGTCGACGAGATGCTGCGGCGCTGCGCCGAGGGGCCGCCCGACGCGAAAGTGACCAGCGTGACCGTCACCGACGACGGTGGCGCGCCACCGTTAGGCTTCAGCGTGCTGCCGACGCACTAGCGCAGGCGCCCGGCGAAGGTCTCGGCGAAGCTGGCCCGGAGAGCCGCGTCCACGCGCGCCATATCGGTCTCGGCGCCGAGCGCCCCAAGGCTGGTGATCGGCGTCTCGTGCAGGCCGCAGGGCACGATGCCGGAGAAATGCTCGAGATCGGGGGCGACGTTCAGGCTCACGCCATGCAGCGTCACCCAGCGGCGCACGCGTACGCCGATCGAGGCGATCTTCGCGCCGCCCACGAAGATCCCGACGCCCTCGGAACTTCTTTCGCCTTCGACGCCCAGGCGCCCGAGGGTGGCGATCAGCCAATCCTCCAGCGCCGCCACATAGGCGCGCACGTCGCGGCCCCGGGCCGTGAGGTCGAGCATCGCGTAGGCCACCCGCTGTCCCGGCCCATGATAGGTGTAGCGGCCGCCGCGCCCGGCCCGGAACACCGGGAACCGCGCGGGCGTGAGCAGCTCCGCCTCGTCCGCGCTGGTGCCGGCGGTGTAGAGCGGCGGGTGCTCAAGCAGCCAGACGCATTCCGGCGCTGTCTGGTCGGCAATGGAACCCGCGCGGGCGTCCATGGCGGCGAGCGCCTCCGCGTAAGGAACGGGCTCGGGCGCCGTGAGCCATTCAACGGGCATGGAAGTGGGCTTGGAGGCCAGGGTCGTGGCGGAAAGTGTCATGGCAGAGATAGTCTAGAGCAAACCTTGCACCCCTGGGACAGGTTTGGTAAGGCAGCGGGCCCCGGAATTGCTTGCCGATGGGGTGGCTTATCGCCATATCCGGGGCACTAGTCTTCCGGTTTTTAATGCGGTCGTGGCGGAATTGGTAGACGCGCAGCGTTGAGGTCGCTGTGGGGTAACTCCCGTGGAAGTTCGAGTCTTCTCGACCGCACCACCTCTCTCAAAACTTGTGGTTTCCAGCGCCATAGGCAGGGCGCGGCCGGCCTGATATCACAGGCTGGCCGGCAGCGCGCGAGTCGCCGGCCGGGAGCGCGCCGGCTCTCCGGTGGCCGCGCTCCTTCCGGCTTGACGGATAAAACCCAGCGATTGGACGCGATGCAGGACGCCGCAACCGAGGTTGAACTGCGCGACGAGGAAGGGAGCATCCGCTCCGACTTCCTCCACGCGGTCTCGGACGCGCTGGAGGCGGACGATATCGCGCGAGTGCGGGCGCTCACGCTCGACCTGCACGAAGCCGATCTCGCCGACCTGATCCAACTGCTTCGTCCCGAGGAGCGCGCGGAGCTTATCGCGGCGCTCGGCGAGGACTTCAAGGCGGCCGCGCTGCCTGAGCTCGACGAGGCGGTCCGCGACCAGGTCCTCGAGGACATGCCGCCGGAGCAAGTCGCCGAGGTGCTGCAACAGCTCGATTCCGACGAAGCCGTCTATCTGCTCGAGGACCTCGACAAGGACGATCAGAAGGACATCCTCGCCAAGCTTCCTTACTTCGAGCGGATCGCGCTGCAGCGGAGCCTGGAATATCCGGAAGACTCAGCCGGCCGCATCATGCAGACCGATCTCATCGCCGTGCCGCCGTTCTGGTCTGTGGGGCAGACCATCGACTACATGCGCGTGGCCGAGGATCTCCCGGATCGCTTCTACGAGATCTTTGTGGTCGATCCCGCCTACCACCTCATCGGTTCGGTGGCCCTCAACCGTTTGCTGCGTTCCAAGCGGCCGACGACGATCGAATCCATCACCGACGAGGATTTGCGCCCAATCATGGTCGAGGCCGACCAGGAGGAGGTGGCGCGCCAGTTCGAGCGCTACAATCTGACGTCAGCGCCGGTCATCGATGAGGACAAGCGGCTCGTGGGCGTGATCACCGCCGACGACGTGGTCGAGGTTGTCCAGGAAGAGGCATCGGAAGACATCCTGGCGATGGGTGGTGTCGGCGGCGAATCCGTCAGCGATACTGTTTGGGAGACCACGCGGCTTCGGTTCACCTGGCTGTTCGCCAATCTGATTACCGCCATTCTCGCGTCTTTGGTGATCAGCGTCTTCGAGGCGACCATCGAAGAGATGGTGGCGCTCGCCGTACTCATGCCGATCGTCGCCTCCATGGGCGGCAACGCCGGGACTCAGACGATGACGGTGGCCGTGCGCGCACTCGCCACCCAGGATCTCGGGCGCGTCAACGCCGTGCGCGTGATCATTCGTGAATCCGCCGTGGGACTGCTCAACGGTCTCCTGTTCGCCGTCATCATGGCGGCCATCGCGTATTTCTGGTTCGGCAGTGACGAGCTTGGGCTCGTGATCGGGGTCGCCATGGTGGTCAATCTGTTCGCCGCGGCCCTGGCCGGCATCCTCATTCCGCTGGGCCTGGAGGCGCTCGACCTCGATCCGGCCATCGCTTCGGGGGTTTTCGTCACCACCGTGACCGATGTGGTAGGATTCTTCGCCTTCCTCGGGCTCGCCGCTTTGTGGTTATTCTAGGGGCGAGGGAGGCCTGATGTTCTTCTATCTTGCCAAGGCGGTGTGGTTCGTGCTCCAGCCGTCGACGCTCATTGCGCTGCTGATCGGCTACGGGGCGATTCTGATTTGGACCGGTTGGGCGCGCTGGGGGCGGCGTTTCGTCTCCATCGGCGCCATTTTGCTTCTGGTCGTCGGCCTGTCGCCGCTGGGCAATGCGCTGACCGTGCCGCTCGAGAATCGCTTTCCGCGAGCCGATCTCGACGAGCCGCCGGCACCCACCGGCATCATCATTCTCGGCGGGGCGGAGGACCGGCTGGTCGGCAGCGCACGCAAGGCGCCGACCCTCAACGAGGCGGGCGAGCGGCTCTTGGAAGGGGCGATCCTGGCGCACCGCTTTCCGGACGCCAAGGTGGCGTTCTCGGGCGGCGATGCGGGGATTCTCTACAAGTCCGATAGCGAGGCGGAGGGAGCGGCGGCGCTTCTCACCGCGCTCGGCATTGCCCGCGACCGGCTGATCCTCGAATCCGATGCCCGGGACACCTACGAGAACGCGGTCTATCTCAAGAAGGAACTCGAGGCGAAAGGGGAGCTCGATCTGACCAAGCGCTGGCTCCTGATCACCTCGGCCTATCACATGCCCCGCTCCATGGGGGCCTTCCGCCAGGCAGGCTTCTTCGTCGAGCCGTGGCCGGTGGACTACCGCACGCGCGGAAAAGTCGACCTGACCAGGCCTTTCGACAAGGTGTCGGAAGGCTTGCGGCGGGTGGATACGGCGATGCGTGAGTGGGTCGGCTTGTTCGCCTATTGGCTGACAGGCCGCACCGACGCTCTGTTCCCGGCACCGAACGAGGGGGCGCCGGATTGCGCCTCTCCCAAGGGCTGCTGAGACTCACAGCCCCTCAGCATCCCGCTGTCGATCCAGGTTTTGAGATAGGTGGCGGCGCGAAGCCCTGCGTCCTCTTCGCCGGCGAAGGTCGCCAGCATCTCGCAGAGGACCCCGAAGCACACGCCGTGTACGGCTTCGTCCCACATCATGGCTTCCTCGGCGGCAAGCGGCCTGAAGCGCGCCATGTCATCCTGGCGCCACACGATAAGCGCTTGGGGCTCGGGCTGTCGCGCCGATGCCGGAGGTGAAACCCCTTCCTTCAGCGCCGACCAGATCTCGGCAGCGTTGGTGGTGAAGGTGAGGCGGATCGCCGTCGGGTGAGGCTGGAACGTCAGACGTGGCCAGTCCTCAGGCGCGATCGCGGCCAGATCGCCGATCGTAAGTGGCGTGGCGTCCGGCCCGTCAAACGCATCGTCCAACGCCTTTTCTAGCGCGGCGAGCTCGGCGATCTCGGGATGGTTCGTAAAGGGGGCGGTTTCCTTGGCGAAGGCGGGCAGGTGACGGCCGAACCAGCGGGCGTTGCGCCGGTCCGAGGGATGCGCGGCAATATAGGCGCGCACAAGCTTGGCGAAGCCTTCGTCGCCCAGATAGGCGTGCACTTGGCTGTAGTCGTTGCCGAGAATCTCAGCGAGTCGAGCGACATAGGCGTTGCGGTAGACGCCGAACAGCACGCTTCGCCGTTCGCGGGCGCTGTCCTTGACGTCGTCCAAAATGGTGTCCTCGCCGGCGAGGATGCCGGCCTGGAAGCGTTCCTGGAGCTGTTTGAGGCCGGTCATACCGCCGCAATCGCCTGTGCATTCTTATGCGGTTTTTGCGCGGTAACCTGCTGGACGTCGCGCGCAATTTGTCGCGCAATATCCAGTTCCGCGACGACCTCGGCGAGCGGCGGGATATTGTCGTCCCGCTCGATCATGGTGGACACCGGACCGAAGTGTGCGACGGTCTCGCGATAGAAATCCCAAACCTCGTCGCAGACCGGATGGTCGTGGGTGTCGATGATGTGGCTTTCCTCGTGGCTATGCCCGGCCACATGGAACTGGACGATGCGGTCGCGGGGCACGCCATGCAGAAACTCGTCGGTCGAGAAGCCGTGGTTGAAGGCGCTCACATAGACGTTGTTGACGTCGAACAAGAGCCAGCAATCGGCTCTAGTCGCGACCTCGCTGACGAACTCCCACTCGCTCATCTCGCTGTCGCCGAAGGTGACGTAGCTCGACACGTTCTCGAGCGTCAGGCGGCGGCCCAAGACATCCTGCACCCGGCTCACGCGCTCCACCACGTGATCGAGCGCCTCCTGGGTATAGGGCACCGGCAGCAGGTCGTGCAGGTTCACCCCGTGCACCCCGGTCCAGCAGAGATGATCGGAAATCCATTTCGGCTCGACTCGTTCCGAAAGCGTCTTCAGCGCGCCAAGATAGTCCATGTCGAGCGGCGCGGTCGAGGCGATGGAGAGCGACACGCCGTGCATGACTACCGGATAGCGCTCGCGGATCTGGTCGAGGATGCGCAGCGGCTGACCGCCGGGGATCATGTAGTTCTCGGAGATGACCTCGAACCAATCGATGTCGGGATTGCCGGAGAGGATCTCCTCATAATGCTGAGGCCGAAGGCCCAGTCCAAAGCCGAGATAGGGCGGCTTTCCGTCTGTCATGGCGCGCTCCCTTGTCGAATGGAGACCGGCTAGATCGGAGACCGGCCGCTTGCCGCGGCCGGTCCCACGGCAACTTTCTCGGCTTAGCCTTCGAACTCGCCACCCGCCTCGGCGCAGGCGGTGTCCGACATCATAACAAAGCCCTTGCCCTTGCATGCATTGTGGCCCTTGCAGTCATTCTGGGCGGTCTTGCAGGCGCCTTGGCCCTTACAGCCGTTCACGCCGAAGCATTTTCCTTCCGTCCCGCCGGCGGCAAACGCGGAGGTAGCAAGGGTGCCCGAGACGATCAGGGCGGCGGCGGTCATGGCGATCGTAGCGCCAGACTTCTGGTTGAGCTTCATGTTTCTCTCCTGTGACTTAAGTTCCCACATATGGCGCGTCACGCCACGCAACGGAGCCTAGCCCCGATCCGAAGAGGCCATTCGTCACGCCTGATCAAAGCTCTGTGACCCCCTTCAGGCCGAAGGGATCGGCGCCTGGGCATGGCATAACGCGGCATCGGCAATTCCTGCGGGGCAAGGCGCGCGCTATGATCCCAGTTGCCAAGGGGGAGAGTGCATGAGCTTCAAGGACATCATCGTCTATGTGGACGGCACGGAGGCCTCGAAGGCGCGCGCCGCCTTCGCCGTCGCGCTGGCCAAGGCGCAGGGCGCCTATCTCATCGGCGTGGCCTTCGCGCCGAAGGCGCTTCTCCCGCTTTACGGCGCCGATGTGGGCTTTGCCGATATGAGCGGCGTGCTCCAGGGCGTGAAGGCGCAAGGCGAGGCGGCCGTGGTGAGCTTCAAGGCGCTGGCCGCCGAGGCCGGTATCGAAGCAGACGGCAGGCTCATGCAGGGCATGAGCGAGGAGTTTCCGCACGACTTCGCCGCCTGTGCCCGGCAAGCCGATCTCGCGATCCTGGGCCAGCCGCGCGACGGCGATCCGCTGATCGGCCAATATGCCTTGGTCGAGCGCTGCCTGTTCGCCTCCGGGCGCCCGGTGGTGATCGCGCCGGCGCAGCCTGCCGAGATCGCACTCGACGGGACCATCGTTGCCGCCTGGGACGGCAGCGCGGAGGCTGCGCGCGCCTTCAACGACGCGCTGACCTTTCTCAAGCCGGCGAAGCGCGTCGTGCTGCTGGTGGGGGTCCTGGATGGAGCAACCGAGGTGCGGACGCCGCCGACGGACGACATGGTGGCGCATCTGACCCGCCATGGGGTGAATGTGGAGGTGGTGCGGGTACCGGCGAGCGAAGGCGATATCGGGCGGCTGCTCCTGTCCCAGGCGAAGAAGGAGCAAGCCGACATGATCGTGATGGGCGCGTTCCACCATTCGCGCTGGCGGGAGTTCATTCTGGGCGGCGTCACCCTGACCATGCTCGAGGAAGCGACCATCCCGCTGTTCATGGCGCACTGAGAGCGCAGTGAGGCTTCGATGACGGTGCATCTGGTCAAGCTCTGTGTCGGCGTCGAGACCGTTCAAGACTTACGAGATTGGCAGGCGGCGCGGTTGCGGTCGCTGGCGGCCGCCGGCGAGCCGGCCGCGCTTTGCCACCGCACGCGGCAGACCCCGCGGCGGCGCGACGACATCCTCGCCGGCGGCTCGCTCTATTGGGTGATCAAGGGTCTCGTGCTGGTGCGCCAGCGCATCTTGGATCTCACGCCCGCCACCAAGGACGACGGCACGCCCTGTTGCGGCATCGTGCTCGATGTGGAGCTGGTGGCAACGCGGCCGCAGCCGCGCCGCGCCTTTCAGGGTTGGCGCTATCTGGATGCGGCCGACGCCCCGGCGGATCTGCGCGCGCTGGAGGGCGCCAAGGACGACATGCCGCCCGGCATGCGCGAAGAGCTGCGGGAGCTCCGGCTGATCGACTGGTGAGACTTCTGTCGGATCTGCCGGCTTGGTCGCCCGTCTTGGCGAGCTAGGGCTTCCGCAATTGAGGCGAAGCGTAGAGCAAATCGAAATTGGGAAGAGGTGAAGATAGTTGAAGACATGCACAGCACGAATGAGCGAGGCCGAGAGCGTCTACGCCTTCTTCCATGACCCGACCAATATGCCGCTGCTGCTCGTTGCGAGCGACAAGACGCAACACGCTTGGCAGCATATCTCGCAGTATCAATATACCCAGCAGGTTCTGCGGGACGGGCCCATCCACGAGTTGCCGGAGAAAATAGACCCGTCCATCGCCCGCATCCCAATCGAATACAGCGACAAAGCGGTGAAGTCCGTCGACGAATATTTCGATACCTCGACCATGGACGGTCTTGTCGTACTGCATGAGGGCAAACTTGTGTACGAGCGCTACAAAACGATGCGCCCCTTCGACAAGCACATCTGGTTCTCGTGCAGCAAAATCATTGTCGGCACCTCGCTTGCGCTGCTCGAGCACGAGGGGAAGGTGGATGCATCGAAGCCGGTGTCCGAGTACCTCTCCGAGCTCAAGGGCTCGGTGTGGGATTCTGTTACGGTCGAACAGACACTGGACATGGCCACCGGGCTCGACTCGACAGAGCACGAAGAACCGGATGCCCGAACCAATCCAGCGCGGGGCTGGTACAAGTGGGCTGAGAGCATTGGTTTGTTCGCGCCCGTTGACGGTTTTGCCGAGACGCCGGTCGAAGTTTTGCGGGCCATGAAGCGAACGAAGCCGGGGCACACGGTCTTCGAATACAACTCAATGAACACCTATGTCTGCCAGATGATCGTCGAGAGGCTCACCCAGATGCCGATCGCCGAGCACTACGGCAATCGGATCTGGCGCAGGATCGGCACTGAACACGACGGTTATGTGGGCTTGAACAAGCAGGGGCGCGCCAACTGCTTCGGTTTCATGAATTCTTCGCTTCGTGACTTTGCGCGCTTCGGCATGGCGTTCACGCCGAGCCAGACGAAATTCGGCAAAGGGACAATCATCCCCGATGATGTCGTCCGAAGGTTTCAGACGGGCCTGCGGCCGGAAATGTATTCGAAAGGCGCCATGGGTGCGCCGATCCAGGAAACATTCTGGCGCCTCCCGGGGCTCGCCAACCGTTACCAGTGGGATGTTGTCACGCCGGACGGGGACTTCTTCAAGGCCGGCTTAGGTGGGCAGGGACTGTACCTCTCGCCTGCGAACGATGCCGTGGTCGCCTTTTTCAGCACAGGCACGATGGCGGACGAGAGCACAGGCGCTTGGACCGCGCGCCACATTACCCGGTCTTTTGGCTCACGGTGACTCTTGCCGGCAAAAGCACCCCAGCAAGGACGACGCTCAGATCAAGATCATCAGGACTCCCCAGACCAAGACTGCAACTCTCGCCAAGCTCGCCCAAATTGGCGGCCCATCATATCGATTGGCGCTGCGCATTACCCCGACGACAGCGATGAGAATGTATGGAACAGGAATCAGAAAGAGCCCGACAGCCACCGCATCGGGCAAGCTCATCGCAACCGATGCGATAGCGGCGACTGTGGCAAAGATGCTGGCGATCGTGCCGTAAGCAACAGCGTATTCCCAAAACGCTTGTCGGAGCGGAAGTTCGCCTCTCCACAATGACATTAGTACGGCCATTGAGCCCGCCGCAGCTGATTTGGGATAATTGGATTGGTTCTGCGCTTAGGGTTTCGTCGTTCCATTAATCGTCAGGCGGCACCGGCACGTTGTCGAGGAGACGCGTCTTGCCGAGATGGATCGCCGCCAGCACGCGGGCGGTTTTCACCGGGCCGTGCAGGGGCTTCAGGGTGTCGGGATCGCGCACGGCGACATAGTCGACGCGCAGCCCCATCGCTTCGAGCCGGAAGCGCGCCGCCTCCGAGGCATCGTCCGCGCCGCGGCCTTGTGCCAAGTCGGTCGCGACCTGCCGGACGGTTTGATGCAGGACCGGCGCGATGGCGCGTTCTTCCGGCGACAGATAGGCGTTGCGGGAGGAGAGCGCGAGCCCGTCTGCCTCGCGCACGATCGGTGCGCCCAGGATCTCGACGGGGATATTCAGATCGCGCACGAAGCGCTTGATGACCAGGAGCTGCTGATAGTCCTTCTCGCCGAAGATCGCCGTGTCCGGCGCGCATTGCAGCAGGAGCTTGGCGACCACGGTGGCGACGCCGTCGAAATGGTTCGGGCGGCTCGCGCCGCACAGATCCTCGGTGAGGTCGCTCACATGGACCTTGGTGGAGAAGCCCGGCGGATACATCTCGGTTGCGTCGGGCGCGTAGAGGAGATCGCTCCCGGCGGCGGCGAGGAGCCCGGTGTCGCGTGCTTCGTCGCGCGGGTAGGCGTGGAAATCCTCGCGCGGCCCGAACTGCAGCGGATTGACGAAGAGCGAGGTGACCACGCGGCCGCAATGGGCCTTGGCGCGCTTCACCAACGACAGATGCCCGTCATGGATGGCGCCCATGGTGGGCACGAGGGCAACGGTCTCGCCGCCCGCGCGCCAAGCGGCGACGCGGGCCCGCAAATCGCGGACGGTCCTGACGGTCTCGATGGCGCCTGTCATGATCGGTCTCCGGAAGGGCCGCGACCATAGCGTCTCGTAGGATACGCCCGGAAGGACTAAATTGCCGCCATGATTGACGCCATGGGCGCGCCTCGAGCCGACATCGCCGCCACGCTTTCGCTGCCGAGCCGCGCGGCGATCGGCGGGGCCTTGCTCGCTGACGAAGATCAGCTGGTCACGGCGCTGATCGAACAGGCGCGCCTGAGCGACGAACAGAAGAAGCGCGTGACGGCAGTGGCCACGCGACTGGTCGAGGCGGCGCGGACCGGGCGGCGGGAGTCCGGCGGGGTCGATTCCTTCCTGGCCGAATACGGACTCTCCAGCGAGGAGGGCGTGCTTCTCTTATGTCTCGCCGAGGCGCTGCTGCGAATCCCCGATGCCGCCACCGCCGACCGGCTGATCGCGGGAACGATCGGCTCGGGCGATTGGGCGCGGCATCTGGGGCATTCGGAGTCCGTGCTGGTCAACGCCTCCACCTGGGGGCTGATGCTGACCGGGCACATGCTCGACTGGGGCGAGGACAACGGCGCCGATCTCGGCAGCCGGTTGCAGCGTCTGATCGGACGCAGCGGCGAGCCGGTCATCCGTCAGGCCCTGCGCCACGCCATGCGCATCCTGGGCAACCAGTTCGTGCTGGGGCAGACCATCGAGGAGGCGCTCGACAACGCGTCGTTCGAGAGCAGCCAAGGCTATCGCTTCTCCTTCGACATGCTGGGCGAGGCGGCCCGCACCGCTGAAGACGCCACGCGCTACGCCGACCGTTACCTGGAAGCGGCGGCCGCCATCGCCGCGTGGGCGGGCGCGCCCGAAGCGCGTAGCGAAGAGGCGCTGCGCACGCGCCCCGGCCTGTCGGTGAAGCTCTCGGCGCTCCATCCCCGCTACGACCCGTCGCAAGAGGCGCGGCTCCATGACGAGCTGCTGCCGCGGCTGCGCGCGCTGGCGTGGACCATGCGGGAGGCATGGCTCCCGCTCACCATCGACGCGGAGGAGGCGGAGCGGCTCGATCTCTCCTTGGCTTTGCTGGAGCCGCTGTTCGCCGATCCGCGGCTTACGGGTTGGAACGGCTTGGGGGTCGCGCTGCAGGCCTATTCCAAGCGCACGCTGCCGCTGATCGACTGGCTGGCGTCCGTTGCCGAGATCACGCGACGGCGCATCCCGGTGCGTCTCGTCAAAGGCGCCTATTGGGACAGCGAGATCAAATGGGCGCAGGAAGCGGGGCTCGCCGGCTATCCGGTGTTCACGCGCAAGGTCAATACGGACGTGGCCTATCTCGCCGCGGCGCGGGCGCTGCTGGCGCGGTCCGATTGCTTCTATCCGCAATTTGCCACCCACAACGCTCAGACCATCGCGGCGGTCGCCGAGATCGCGGGGGACGCGCCTTACGAGTTCCAGCGTCTCTACGGCATGGGCGAGGCGCTGCACCGGGAGGTGGTGCATCCGGAGTCTCTCGGGAAGCCCTGCCGCATCTATGCGCCGGTGGGCGGGCATCGGGACCTGCTCGCCTATCTCGTGCGGCGGCTCCTCGAAAATGGCGCCAACACCTCCTTCGTCAATCGCTTGGCGGACGACGAGGCCCCCATCGCGGCCATCGTCGCCGACCCGGTGGAGAAGGCCGCGCGCCTGCCGGAGAAGGCAAATCCGTCGATCCCATTGCCGCCCAGACTGTTCGCGCCGGCGCGGAAGAACAGCCTCGGCCTGCCGCTGTGGGAGCCTTTGGTGCGGGCGCCGCTGCTGGGCTCCATCGAGGCGGCCTTGGCCCAGCCCGCCGCCGCGAACCCGATCGTCTCGGGGAAGGACATCGAGACGGGCGGCGCGGTGATCGACATGACCTCGCCCCACGACCGCCGCGTCGTCGTCGGGACCTGCCGCAGCGCCGATCAGGCGGCCATCGATGCGGCGCTCGACGCGGCACGCGGGGCTCAAGAGGCCTGGGACGCCCGAGGCGGCGTGGCGCGGGCCGAGCATCTGGAACGCGCCGCCGATCTGTTCGAGGCCGAGCGCGCGCCGCTCATGGCGCTCATGGTACGCGAGGCCGGCAAGACACTGGCGAACGCGCAAAGCGATCTGCGCGAGGCGGTGGACTTTTTGCGGTATTACGCGGCCGAAGCCCGCGCCAAGTTCGAGATGCCGCGGACGCTGGTCGGGCCGACCGGCGAGCAGAACGAGATCTCGCTTCATGGGCGGGGCGTGTTCGCCGCCATCTCGCCGTGGAACTTCCCGCTCGCCATCTTCACCGGCCAGGTCGCGGGCGCGCTCGCCACCGGCAACGCCGTGGTGGCGAAGCCGGCGGAGCAGACGCCGCTGGTGGCGGCGCACGCGGTGCGGCTGCTGCTTAAGGCCGGGGTGCCGGGCGAGGTGCTGCATCTCCTGCCGGGGCGCGGGGATTTGGTGGGCGCCGCGCTCGTCGCCGACCCCAGAGTGGACGGCGTGGTGATCACCGGCGGCACCGACACCGGCCAGGCCATCAACCGCACTCTGGCGGCCCGCGAGGGGCCCATCCCGAAGCTCATCGCCGAGACCGGCGGCCTGAACGCCATGATCGTGGATTCCTCGGCGCTGCCGGAGCAGGTCGTGGACGACGCGCTGACCTCGGCCTTCGACAGCGCGGGCCAGCGCTGCTCGGCGCTGCGCGTGCTGTTTCTGCAAGAGGACATCGCCGACGCGACCATCGCGATGCTGGTGGGCGCCGCGGAAGAGCTCACCCTCGGCGATCCGCTCGATTACGCGACGGATATCGGCCCGGTGATCGACGCGGACGCCAAGGCGGCGCTCGAGGCGCATAAAGCGAAGATGCGCAAAGAAGCCCGCGTGCTGTTCGACCCGCCCGCGAAAGACAGCCAGGGCAGCTTCGTCAGCCCCGCGATCTACGAGATTCCTAAGATCGGCGTTCTGGACCGCGAGGTGTTCGGACCCATCCTCCACGTGGTGCGCTTCGAGGGCGAACGGCTCGGCGCGGTGTGCGCGGCGATCAACGCCACGGGCTACGGGCTGACGCTCGGTGTGCACAGCCGCATCAAGGCAACCGCCGACTTCGTCGCCCGGCGGGTCAGGGTGGGCAACATGTATGTGAACCGGAACCAGATCGGCGCCGTGGTCGGCGTGCAGCCCTTCGGCGGGGAGGGGCTCTCAGGCACCGGACCGAAGGCTGGCGGGCCGCGTTACCTGGAGGCGTTCGCGGTGGAGCGGGTGCGGACCACGAATCTCACCGCGTCGGGCGGCAATGCCGGCCTGTTGGCCGCGGGCGGCGAAGAGGGCTGAAAGCTCTCGGCATTGTGGTTCCCGCCTTAAGGGTCCATCTATACCGAGAGACTAGATTCCACGGCGATTTGAGGACCATGGCGGACCCCGCTGATGGCAGACCCGAAGGCTCCAGCAAACACCAGATTCGGCGACGTGGCGCGCAAGCCATCCGCCGCGCGCGGGGATCTGGATGCGTTCCTGAACCAGGTGCGGAACCTTCAGCCGGCGTCATCTGGGCGGGGCCGGCTGATTTTCGCCATGGACGCGACGATGAGCCGGCAGCCCAGCTGGGACCTGGCCCTTTCGCTCCAGAGCGAGATGTTCAGCGCGGTCAAGGCGGTCGGCGGCCTCGACGTGCAGCTCATCTATTTCCGCGGCTTCAACGAGTGCCAGGCGAGCCGCTGGGTGGGCGATCCGGACGCGCTGGCGCGGCTGATGCGCCAGGTCCATTGCGAGGGCGGGCATACCCAGATCCGCAAAGTTCTGTCCCATGCGCGCCAGGAGAACGAGAAGCGGAAGGTCAATGCGCTGATCTATGTGGGCGACTGCATGGAAGAGAATGTCGACGATCTGAGCCAGCTGGCGGGCGAACTCGGGCTTTCCGGCGTGCCGGTGTTCGTGTTCCAGGAGGGGGGCGACGCCCGGGCGGAGCGCGCGTTCAAGGAGATCGCGCGCCTGTCGCGCGGCGCCTATTGCCGGTTCGATGCGGGCTCGGCGGCGCAGCTCCGCGAGCTTCTGGCGGCCGTCGCGGTCTATGCCACGGGCGGGCGTAAGGCGCTCGTGAACTCGAAGAGCGGCGCGGCGGTGCGTCTGCTCGAACAGCTCCGCTAACGGTTATTCGCCATGGTCTATTTCCTGGCCGGGTGCGCCATTCTCCTCGTGATCCTGTTCGGGGCGCGTCTGCTCTCCAGCGCCAATCCGCGCAAGCTCGCTTTAGGCATGCGGAAAGCGGGCGGCGTGGCGCTGTTCGCCGTCGCCGGCTTCCTGGCGTTGCGCGGGGCGCTGCCCATCGCCATCCCCATCGCGGCGTTTGCGCTGACCCTGGTCGGTGGCCGCGGCGCCGGCGGCCTCGGCGGCGGGTTCGGCTCGGCGCAGAAGTCGCAAGGTCAGACGTCGCATGTGGAGACCGAGCGGCTGGAAATGGAGCTCGACCACGACAGCGGCTATATGGACGGGAAGGTGCGCGCCGGGCGCTTCTCGGGCCGCGCGCTGTCCTCCTTAAGCGACCGCGAGGCGATCGAACTCTACAACGACTTCGCCGCCGACCGGCTGAAGGAGGCGTCGTTGATGGAGGCCTATCTGGATTGGCGGGTCGCCGGCTGGCGGGAGCAGGCCGAGGACGCCGCCGAAGCAAGGGCCGGCCGGGCGCGGTCGAGGGGCGGGCGCATGAGCGCCGATGAGGCCCGGGCCGTGCTCGAAGTGGGGCCCGATGCCTCCGAGGACGATATCCGCCAAGCCCATCGGCGCTTGATGATGAAGATGCACCCCGACCATGGGGGCTCCACCTACCTGGCCGCCCGCATCAACGAAGCCAAGGAAGTGCTGCTCGGCAGCTAGGGGATCTGCGCCGCCGGACTTACGCGGCGCCGCCTACTCGGCGGCCATGGCGATGCATTCCAGACTCATGCGCTTCAGGGCATCGCAGGTCGATTGGGCATCGGTCTTCGAGAAGCCGGCGAACCGGGCGCGGTACCATTCGGTGCTGCCCTTGGTGAAGGATGCCGTGAAGGGGATATGCCCGCTGAGAATATTGGGTGCCCGTTGCCGGACCATGCCCAGGCGGTTCTGGGCGTCGGACTCGGAGGTAAAGGCGCCCACCTGGACGTGATAGTTGCCGGCGAAGCGGGAGGGGCTCGCACCGCGCGGTGCAGCCCGGTTCGGAGAGAGGCTCGCCGCCCGGACGTTGTCGCCGGGGCCGCTGGCGTCGCCTTGCTCGATGGCCGGCACCGGCATGACGGGCGAAGGCGCAGGCGTCGCGGATGCAAGCGCGAAAACGGGTTTGCGTGACGGCGGCGGCGGCGGCGCCGGACCGAGCAGCGAGGCGATGAAATTGGTGGCTTTCGGCTTGCCGCTGGTCGCCTTGGACCAATTGGCGTCGAGGAGGGCGCGCAAGGCGGCATCCCGCTGGGCGCCCGTGCGCCCGCCGAGCACGACGCCGACCAGATGCTTGTCGCCACGCTGCACCGAAGCGGTGAGGTTGAAGCCGCTGGCGTGTGTGTAGCCCGTCTTGATGCCGTCCGTTCCGCGGTAGCCAAACAGAAGCCGGTTGTGGTTGCGGTATTTGCGACCCTTGTAGGTGAAGTACTGGGTCTTGAAGACGCCGTAATACTCCGGGTAGTCGCGCATGATGTGCATGGCGAGGATCGCCATGTCGCGGGCGGTGGTGAGCTGCTCGTCGTTGGGGAGGCCCGAGGCGTTGCGGAACGTCGTGTTCTTCATGCCGAGGTTGCGCGCCGTCTGGGTCATCACGCGCCCGAAATTTTCCTCGGTGCCCGCCAGGTTCTCGGCGATGACCGCCGCCGCGTCATTGGCGGATTTGGTCACCAGGGCCTTGATCGCATCGTCCACCTTGATGGTGGAGCCGGGCTTGAGGCCAAGCTTGGTCGGCGCCTGGGCGGCCGCGTGGGCCGTGACTTTGAGTTCGGTGTTGGGCGTGAGCTTGCCCGCCCGCATGTAGGCGAACAGCACGTAGAGCGTCATGATTTTGGTGAGGGAGGCCGGCGAGCGCAGGACGTCGGCCGAGCTGGAATAGAGCACGTTGTTGGTGTTGGCATCGACGATGATGGCGGCCTTGATCCTGCTGTCGGCCACCGCCTCACTCACCGGCGCCAGCGCTGCCCCAAAGCTGAGCAGGAGCGCAATGGTGAGGCGACCAAAGCGGCGCATCGGCGCCCAAAAAATACGCTTACGAACTTCCACGAATACTGAAGGCTAGGCCTTCCCCCCGTTTTGACACCATCCCCCGCGGGCCTTGAGGCGCGCGCCCCCGGCCTATCGTGCCGCTCGTGTCTAGCCGGTGGCGAGCGTCGAGGCCGGAAAGGGGAAGGCTAAATTTGGGCTATTGCCAAAGCGTTAAGCGGAGGGGAAGTAAGTTTTTGTGCAGTGCAAAATTTAAGGTTGACGTTTTTTGTGCAACGCATATATATGTTTTCGCGTTCGCAGCAATCCCACATAACCAAGTTCGAAGAGGGCCCCATGCTCAAAGGTTTCGAAGAGTTTCAGAAAGTCGGCAAGGACGGCTTCGACGCTTACGTGCGCTCGTTTGGCGAGATGAACAAGGGCTTCCAGGCTATTGCCGCTGAGATGACCGATTACTCCAAGAAGGCATTCGAGGACTCCACGCGTGTTTTCGAGCAGCTGGTTGGCTGCAAGTCGGTCGAGCAGGCCGTTGAGATCCAGTCTCAGTACGCCAAGAAGGCTTACGACACCTACATGGCCGAGATGTCCAAGATCGGTGAAATGTATGTCGGCCTGGCCAAGGATGCCTACAAGCCGGTCGAGGCTGCCATGACGAAGAAGGCATCGTAGCGCGAATCAAGCTCCATCTTCTCCTATCGGAAAAGGCCCGAGCTTCGCTCCGGGCCTTTTTTGTCGTCTGTTGCCGTTTTCCTGTCGGCAACCCCTCCTGTGTTAGGATGTGGCATCTAGCCGATTTGCCGCCCTTGGCGCGATCACGCTAGTATGAAGCAGGATGGTTTTTCGCAACGACAGGGCCCTCTCTTGGAAGTCGAGAGACGCGAGCCCACATAAAGGCTGACGATGGCGCGCAACGGCGACACGCGCCGGGACGACGACACCGGCACCCACATCATCACCAAGACGCGGTCGAAGACCAAGCGGCCGAGCCTCTACAAGGTGTTGCTGCTGAACGACGACTACACGCCGATGGATTTCGTCGTGTACGTTCTGGAGCGGTTTTTCAACAAGCCTCCCGAAGAGGCGACCCGTATCATGCTCCACGTGCATCAAAAGGGCGTGGGTATCTGCGGGGTCTACACTTACGAGGTCGCCGAGACTAAAGTAGCGCAGGTGACGAGCTTCGCCCGTCAGCACGAGCATCCGCTTCAGTGCACGATGGAGAAAGAGTAGGAATTCCGTGGCTTCGTTTTCGACCAGTCTTGAGCAGGGTTTGCGGCGGGCGCTTCAATATGCGAACGAGCGCAGCCATGAATATGCGACGCTCGAGCATTTGCTGCTGTCGTTGATCGACGATCGTGACGCGGCGGCGGTGATGCGCGCCTGCGACGTGGACCTCGATCTCCTGCGCGACAAGCTGACCGGTTACATCGACAACGAGCTGTCGGGCCTGGTGCTCGATACCCACGGAGACGCCCAGCCGACGGCCGGCTTCCAGCGGGTGATCCACCGCGCGGTGGCCCATGTGCAGTCCAGCGGCCGCGAGGAGGTGACCGGGGCCAACGTGCTGGTCGCCATCTTCGCCGAGCGGGAGAGCCACGCGGCGTTCTTCCTGCAAGAGCAGCACATGACCCGCTTCGACGCGGTCAACTACATCAGCCACGGTATCGCCAAGCGAGGCGGCATGTCCGAGCCCCGGACCGTCCGCGGCGTGGACGACGACGCGGCGACGGTGGAGGGCGGCGAGGAGAAGAAGCGCGGCGCCGACGCCCTCGAAGTCTATTGCATCAACCTGAACCAGAAGGCGCGTGCGGGACGCATCGATCCCTTGATCGGGCGGGCGTCTGAGATCCAGCGCACCATCCAGGTGCTGTGCCGCCGCCAGAAGAACAACCCGCTCTTCGTGGGCGATCCCGGCGTGGGCAAGACGGCCATCGCCGAGGGTCTCGCGCGGCGCATCGTCATGGGCGACGTGCCCGACGTTCTCATGGACGCGACCATCTTCCAGCTCGATATGGGCGCGCTGCTGGCGGGCACCCGCTACCGCGGCGATTTCGAGGAGCGGCTGAAGGCCGTGATGCGCGAGATCGAGAACTTCCCGGGCGCGATCATGTTCATCGACGAGATCCACACGGTGATCGGCGCCGGCGCCACCTCGGGCGGCGCCATGGACGCCTCGAACCTGCTGAAGCCCGCGCTTCAGTCCGGCTCGCTGCGCTGTATCGGCTCGACCACCTACAAGGAATACCGGCAGCACTTCGAGAAGGACCGGGCGCTGGTGCGGCGGTTCCAGAAGATCGACGTGAACGAGCCGTCTGTGCCGGACACGATCGAGATCCTCAAAGGTCTGAAACCGTATTTCGAGGACTTCCACCGCATCCGCTACACGAACCAGGCGATCAAGTCGGCGGTGGAGCTGTCGGCGAAGTACATCCATGACCGCAAGCTGCCCGACAAGGCGATCGACGTGATCGACGAGACGGGCGCCTCGCAGATGCTGCTGCCCGAGCGCCAGCGGCGGAAGACGATCGGCGTCAAGGAGGTGGAGGTGACCATCGCCACCATGGCGCGGATTCCGCCCAAGACCATCTCCAAGACCGACGCCGAGGTGCTGCGGGCCATCGACGACGACCTGAAGCGCGTCGTGTTCGGCCAGGACAAGGCCATCGAGGCTTTAGGCGCCGCGATCAAGCTGTCGCGCGCCGGGCTTCGCGAGCCTGGCAAGCCGATCGGCAACTACATGTTCTCCGGCCCCACGGGCGTCGGCAAGACGGAGGTCGCCCGCCAGCTCGCCACGCTGCTCGGCGTGGAGCTGCTGCGCTTCGACATGAGCGAGTACATGGAGCGCCACACGGTCTCACGGCTGATCGGCGCGCCTCCCGGCTATGTGGGCTTCGACCAGGGCGGTCTTCTGACCGACGGCGTCGATCAGCATCCGCACTGCGTGCTGCTCTTGGACGAGATCGAGAAGGCGCATCCGGACCTGTTCAACATCCTGTTGCAGGTGATGGATCACGGCAAGCTGACCGACCATAACGGCAAGCATGTCGACTTCCAGAACGTGATCTTGATCATGACCACCAACGCGGGCGCGACCGACATGGCGAAGGCCGCCATCGGCTTCAACCGGTCCAAGCGCGAGGGCGACGACGAGGAGGCGATCAACCGCCTGTTCTCGCCGGAGTTCCGCAACCGGCTCGATGCGATCATTCCGTTCGGCGCGCTGCCGCCTGCGGTCATCTCGCAGGTGGTCGAGAAGTTCGTGTTCCAGCTGGAGGCTCAGCTCGGCGACCGCAACATCACCATCGAGCTGACGCCGGAGGCCAATGAGTGGCTTGCCGAGAAGGGCTACGACGACAAGTTCGGCGCACGGCCGCTGGCGCGCGTGATCCAGGAATACATCAAGAAGCCGCTGGCCGAGGAAATCCTGTTCGGCGCGCTGAAGGATGGCGGCACGGTGCGCGTGCTGGTCGAGGAGAAGGACGGCGAGAAGGCGCTCGGCTTCGACTACATCAAGCCCGACGCGCCCATCAAGCCGCGCGATCCCGACGGCGGCGCCAAGAAGCCGCGGGCCAAGCGGGCGAAGAAGCCGCGCGGCGGCGCCAGGTCCGGGTCGAGCTCGGTGCCGAAAGTGCCGCTCGGCGAAAGCTAGACGCTTCGCGATCTCGTTGTGTTGAACGTGCAATGGCCGGGCTTGTCCCGGCCATTCGCTTTTTGGGTCAGAGAGAGGCCCGGATCTTCTCGGCCGTCATGGCGAGCGCGTCCGGCTCTGCCATGCCGGTTTCCTGAGGCCTCAGCGGCACGCCGTCCTTGATCGGCAGGATGTGGACGTGCAGGTGGAACACGGTCTGTCCCGCCGCCGCGCCGTTGAACTGCTGGATGAGCACGCCGTCGGCGCCGACCGCCGTCTTGATCTTCGGCGCGAGCGTCTGCACCACCGCCATGAGCTTGCCCAAGCCTTGCGGCGAGATGCCGAAAAGGTCCGGCGCGCTTTCCTTGGTGATGACCAGGGTGTGGCCTTCGGTGCGCGGGATGATGTCGAGGAAGGCGAGGGTGTCGGCGTCCTCGTAGAGCTTGTGGCAGGGGATCTCGCCTTTCAGGATCTTGGCGAAGATGTTGTCCGGGTCATAGGCCGCCATGCGTGCCTCCTTCCGCGCGTCAGGCTGTTGGGCCGGTTATAGCGAAGCGGCGGACGCCCTGATACCCGGCTTTCGCGCGCGGGCGAGCGGAACTTTGCCGGACGCCATCCATTGATTCCTATCAAGGCGGGGAAGGCGCCGCTATGCTCGTTAAGCTGCGGAACGGAAAAGACTTTCTTTAAATCCCAGCCCCCAAGGAGGAACCCCATGTCCATGCTGAAGGTGATCGAAGTCCTGGCCGAATCCGACAAGAGCTGGGAGGACGCCGCCCAGTACGCCGTCGATACGGCGAATAAGAGCGTGCGCAACGTCAAGTCGATCTACATCAAGAACCTCGAGGCCTCCGTCGAGAACGGCAAGATCAAGAAGTACCGCATCAACGGCAAAATCTCGTTCGTGCTCGACTAGGGCGGCGTCAGCTGCGGTCGCGGCGATAGGGCGACTCCTCGGTGAGGAGGGCCGCTTCGTGCGCGACCGCGCGCCGTTCGCGCGCAAGATACTCGGCGACGGCGCGGGCCAAGCCCCGATCGGCGATGTAGTGGGCGCTGTAGGTCTCCACGGGCAGGTAGCCGCGCGCAAGCTTGTGGCCGCCTTGGGCGCCGGCCTCGACCCATGCCAGCCGGTGCTGGATCGCATAATCGATCGCCTGGTAGTAGCAGACCTCGAAGTGCAGAAAATCCTGCGTCTCGGTGGCGCCCCAATAACGGCCATAGAGCGTGTCCGCGCCGATGACGTTGAGCGCGCCGGCGATGTAGTCGCCATCGCGCTTGGCCAGCACGAGCAGCAATTGGTCGGCCATGGTCTGCCCCAGCAGGCTGAAGCATTCGCGCGTCAGATAGGGCGTGCCCCATTTGCGCGCGCCCGTATCCATGTAGAAGCGGAAGAACGCGTCCCAGTGAGCCTCGGTGAGATCGGAGCCTGACACCCATTCGATCTCGACGCCGTCTTCCAGCGCCGCGCGGCGCTCTTTTCTGATGGTCTTGCGCTTGCGGGACGACAGCATGGCGAGAAAGTCGTCAAAAGTTTCGTAGCCGTCATTCTTCCAATGGAACTGCTGGTCGGTGCGCTGCAAATAGCCGAGCTCGCCGGCGAGGCGCCACTCGTCACGCGCCATGAAGGTGATGTGCAGGGAGGACACGCCGAGCTCCCGGGTCAGCGTGTGGCCCGCATTCAGCAGGATGGCTTGGCGTTCGAGCCGATCTGCGCCGCTGCGCACCAGAAGGCGAGGGCCCGGCACCGGCGTAAACGGCACGGCGGCCTGCAGCTTCGGGTAATAGCGCCCGCCGGCGCGCATATAGGCCTCGGCCCAGCCGTGATCGAACACGTACTCGCCTTGGCTGTGGCTCTTCAGATAGCAGGGCATGCAGGCGAGCAGACGTCCGTCACCGTCCTCGTAGAGAAGATGCTGCGGCAGCCAGCCGGTGTCGCGGCAGGCCGAGCCGCTGTCCTCCAGCGCTTTCAAAAACGCATGAGAAACGAATGGGTTGGATGGCCGCGTTGAGGCGGGTTCGAGGGCACCGTCCCCCGCCGCGCACGCATCCCAGTCCGCCGCGGGGATATCGGCGATGCGGCCCGCGACCCGCACCATGACGGACGGCGCGTCGGCACTCTCATCCCCGGACTGTCTCTCGATATCGCCCATGAGTCTTTAAGGCTCGATTCCTTCGAAGATCATCGCGTCGGCATAGCGCAGCGCACGTTCCCTCTCGGCGTCCGTGCGCACCGTCCAGGTCAGCAGCGGCAGCCCGCACACGGTCTTGGCGATCAGCGGGGCGGCCGCAGGCAGCGCCTGAATATCGTACGCGATGAAGTGGGGCCGTGCGAAGGCGGCTGTGAGGAGATGCCGCATGACAAAGCGCTGTCGCCGCGAGAGGTCTTGCCAGTGGTCGCTCGCGAAACGTTCGGCCACGAGTCCGCGGGGCAGGTCGGGCGCCACGCGCCGGAACGCCGCGACGGAACAAGGATCGAAGGACATCACGGCGACGGGGCCGCTATATCCGGCGAGCTGCTTGGCGATGTTCGCCTCGAACTTGCCGTCTTGCGTCCAAGTGCTCTTCACCTCCAGCAAGAGCGGCACGTAACCGCCGACCCTCCCGAGCAGATCGGGAAGCGATAGAATCTTGTCGCTGCTTCCTTTCAGCGAGATCGCGCGCAAGCTTTCCACGTCGCGCGCCGACACCGGCCCGCTTTCGTGGGTGAGGCGGTCGAGCGTCGCGTCGTGGAACACGACCGGCATGTCGCCGGCGGCGCGTTGCAGGTCGACCTCGACGGCGTAGCCCTTGCCCATGGCCGCTCTGATCGCGGAAGCGCTGTTCTCGATGACGCCGCGCGCGGCATCGTGGAGACCGCGATGAGCGATCGGCCGTTTCAGCCAGTAAAGCACGGCCATGAGGTGTCCCTTGTGCGGGAACTAGTCTATGGCAAAAACCGCGTCGATCTCGACTGCGGCGTTTAGGGGCAGGCTCGCGCAGCCCACGGCGATACGCGTGTGGCGTCCCTTGTCCCCGAGGACTTCCACCATGAGGTCCGAGGCGCCGTTGATCACCTTGGGGTGGTCGGCAAATCCGGCGCTCGCGCTCACAAAGCCATTGAGCCGCAGAAGCTGCACGATGCGGTCGAGGTCGCCGAGCGCCGCCTTGGCTTGGGCGAGAATGTTGAGGGCGCACAGCCTGGCCGCCTCCCGGCCTTGGTCCACCTCAACATCGCTGCCAAGCGTGCCGGTCACGGCGACGGCGCCGTCCTTCATGGGCAATTGTCCCGAGATCAGCAGCTGACCGTTCATGTGGACGAAGGGAACGTAGGTGCCGATCGCCGCCTTGGCCTCCGGGAGAACGAGGTCGAGGGCTTTCAGCCGAGCCTCGATAGTGCCTGCCATGATGCCTCCATGTTGTGAAGTTACGGGGAGAGTTGAGCAAATCCCTTCATCCCGCAAGTCTGACAGAAGGATTTCGCCGGCAACGGGCCTCTTGTCGGGCCGGACCGTTGGTGCCAAGAATTGACCCCTGCCGACCGGGGCAGGGCGGGGAGACTGCGGAACGCATGACAAGCGGAAGAAGATATTTGCTGGCGATGGTGGCGTTTGGCGGGGCTTGCGCTCTTGCCTATCAGGCGCAGGCATTCCCCGCGGGCAAGCTGGCGCCCCATCGCGCCATCTATGAGATGACGCTTGAAGAGGCGCGGTCCGCTTCCGGCATTACCGGCATCGACGGACGCATGGTGTTCGAGTTCACCGGCTCGGCCTGCGACGGCTACTCGCTGAACATGCGCATGGTCACGCAGATGACCGACTCGCAAGGCCAGACCAATCTGACCGATCTCAGGTCCTCGACCTGGGAGCAGGGCGACGGCAAGAAATTCCGCTTTCAGTCCGCGCAATATCTGAATGAGAAGCTCGGTGACGTCACCATGGGACGCGCCGTGCGTGCGGCGCCCCAGGAAGCCGTCAAAGTCAAGCTCAGCCAGCCCGCGCGGGCGGAGCTCGATCTCTCGGGCCGGATTTTCTTTCCGACACAGCACAGCATCGCCCTGATCGAGAAGGCCCTCGAAGGCCAGAGCGTGTTCCAGGCCAGGATCTATGACGGGTCCGAGAAAGGGCGGAAAGTCTACGAGACGACCGCCTTTATCGGCTCGAAGGTGAAACCGGGCAGCGACACGGGCAAGCTCGAACCGGCCGCCAAGGAAAAGGAGCTCGGCGCGTTGCCGTCATGGCCGGTGTCGATCGGCTATTTCGAGCCGACTACGGGCGACCTCACGCCGAGCTATCAGATCGATTTCCGGCTTTACGAGAACGGCGTCAGCCGCGAACTGCTGATCGACTACGGCGATTTCTCGATCCACGGCACGCTCACGTCCTTGGAGTATCTCAAGGAGAAAGAGTGCAAGTGACGCTTGCGCTCGCCCCTCAGGGCCGGTTTGCCAGATTCAGGCGAAAAAGCTTGGTTTTCCGCCCATTTTGCCGCTCCTCTAAAGAGTTTGGTTACAGGTTTGCGGCGACACTCCGCCGATCAAAGGGGGACGAAGCCACAATGTTTTGGAGGGTCAGATCGACTCCGGCTGCCATGGTGCACTATGACCAGATCGCCAATCATGGCCGGACAGAATCGCCGGGGCCGATGCCAATGACCAAAACTGTGCTGATCGTCGAGGACAATGAGCTGAACATGAAGCTCTTCCACGACCTCCTTGATGCGCATGGCTATGAGACGCTGCAAACGCGCAACGGCGTGGAAGCCCTCCAGCTCGCCCGGGAGCATCATCCCGATCTCATTCTGATGGACATTCAGCTCCCCGAGGTGTCGGGCCTCGAAGTGACGAAATGGCTGAAAGAGGACGACCACTTGCGGGAAATTCCGGTTATCGCGGTGACGGCCTTCGCCATGAAAGGCGACGAGGAGCGCATCCGCGAGGGTGGCTGCGAAGCCTATATCTCGAAACCAATCTCGGTGACGATGTTCCTCGACACGGTCAAACAGTTCATTGGTGAGGCTCGGTAGGGGACATGACCGCGCGCGTTCTCGTTGTCGACGATGTCGAGGCCAATGTTAAGCTGCTCGAGGCCCGGCTCAGCGCCGAGTATTTCGAGGTGCGCACCGCCCCTAACGGTCCCGATGCTTTGCAGATTTGTACCCGCGAGGGCACGGATGTCGTCCTGCTCGACGTGATGATGCCCGGCATGGACGGGTTCGAAGTTTGCCGGAAGCTCAAGTCCGAGCCGCGCACCCAGCATATTCCCGTCATCATGGTGACGGCACTCGATCAGCCCAGCGACCTGTTGCGGGGGCTGGAGGCCGGCGCGGACGATTTTCTGACGAAGCCGGTGGATGATCTCGCGCTCGTCACCCGCGTGAAGAACTTGGCGCGGCTCAAGCTTTTGACCGACGAGATGTTGATGCGCGCGTCCACCGAGGAACAGATGGGCGTCGCCACGGCCATGACCACGGGCCTCGAGCTGGCCGGCCGCGAAGGCCGCATTCTACTGGTGGAGGATCGCGAGCGGGCGGCCGACCGCCTGGTCAAGGCGCTGGAGACGGAGCAGCATGTCACGTGCGAGCCCGATCCCGCGCGCGCGCTTCTGAGCGCACCGGACGGCAATTACGACCTGCTGATCGTCAGCCTCAATCTGGAGAATGCGGACGGCTTGCGGCTCTGCTCCCAAGTGCGGTCGCTCGATCGCACGCGCCATCTGCCGATCATGATCGTGGTCGAGCCCGGCGAGGAGGCGCGCCTGCTGCGAGGTCTCGATATGGGCGTGAACGACTATATCGTGCGGCCGGTGGACGCGAACGAGTTGCTGGCGCGGGTGCGGACGCAGATCAAACGCAAGCGCTACACCGACTATTTGCGCACGCGGCTGGAGCAGACCGTGGAGATGGCGGTCCTCGATCCGCTCACGGCGCTTCACAATCGCCGCTATATGAGCAGTCACCTGAAGACCTTGTTCGAAGAATCCGCGCATCGCGGCCGGCCGCTTTCGGTGCTGGTGCTGGATATCGATCACTTCAAGGCGATCAACGACACGCACGGGCACGATGCGGGCGATGCGGTGCTGCGCGAGTTCGGCGTGCGCCTCAAGCGCAATATTCGCGGCATCGACCTTGCCTGCCGCCTCGGCGGCGAGGAGTTCGTCGTGGTGATGCCCGACACGGATATCGACAAGGCCTATCTGGTCGGCGAGCGGCTGCGGCAGTGCATCGCGGCGGCGCCATTCTTCGCCGGCGAGCGGCACGGATCGCTCGAGGTGACGGCAAGCGTCGGGGTGGCTTCGCTTGAGTTTGCGGACGACACGCCCGACCTCATTTTGAGGCGGGCGGATCAGGCGCTCTACTGTGCCAAGCGCGACGGGCGTAACCGCGTCGTCGCCGACGCCGCTTAAGCGGCCAATTCCCCAGCTCCTGAGGCCGCAGGGTCGGGCGCCGCGAATCACTTCTGCGCCCGAATGCCTCAGCCTATGGCCGGAAGGCCTTGAATCGGCTCGGTTCGCTTCTTGACCTTGTAACTGAGGCGTAGTGCTTAAGGCTTTACAATGCCTCGTGATTTGTCGTATTAAGCAAAATAGGACGATTGATTCCGTTCTTCCATTCGTTCTTTTATGATTTGACTCAGTTCTTACGAATTGGCGTGGGAGGCGACGAATGGTTGAGGGCATGCGTGCAACTTAGCGAGACGCTGCCTCGATCTTTCCCCTTCCATGACAGAACAGCCCTACGGAGTGCTCAGGTCCGCCGCATCTCCTGGGTCCGTGGGGTTTGGCCGGTCGGAGCGCGGTTGAGTGGCCTCCTCGTTAGCGCCGCGTTTCGACCGGCCACCTTCTTAGGCGGCCTTTTTCTCACTCATTCCGGTTGTCTCGCCGGCCCTTTCGGGCATGCGGATACGCGCCTCAGCGCGCGGGCGGAGACGTGGCGGCGCGCGGCAACGCGCAGCGCAGCTACTTGATTTTGGCTTCTTTGAACTCGACGTGCTTGCGCGCGACCGGATCGTATTTCTTGAAGTTCATTTTTTCGGTCTGATTGCGCGGATTCTTCTTGGTCACGTAGTAGTAGCCCGTACCGGCGCTACTCACGAGCTTGATCTTCTGGGTGACGGACTTCGCCATTTCGTCCTCGGATGAATTCTGTCAGCGGATTTGGCGCGAAACTACTGGGTCGCGGCCGGAAGTCAAGCGGACGGGGGCGCCAGGCGGTCCCCGATCTCCTCCTTGGCGTCCGGATCGAAGCCGTGCATCAGGAGGGCCCATTGCAGGGCCACCAGGAGCCCCTTGATGGGCGCCAGCAGCACAAGGGCGAGGGCCAGGGTCAAGGGCATCCACAGCGCCGCATGGAGCCACAGAGGCGGCCGATAGGCGATCTCCACGGCGAGGACCAGGCTCACCACCACATGGCCCACGATCACAATCGTAAAGTAGGCGGGCGCGTCGTCCGCGCGGTGGTGGTGCAGGGACTCCCCGCACTGAGGGCATTGGTCGACCACCTTCAGATAGCGGTGGAACAGGCCGCCGACCCCGCAGGCCGGGCATTTGAGCATGGCGCCGCGCAGGAGCGCCTGCTGTAGCGACCGGGGGCCTGTCGAGCGGCCGTCTTGCTTCTGCATGGACTTGATCCTCCTGGCCGTTGGCCTAGCGGCGCTTCTTGCCGCCACGGGGCTTTCCGTCACGGGACTTGCCTCGAGGGGCGTTGCTCCGGCGAGGCTTGCCGCCGCGGCCCTTTGCCGGGGGCCTCTGGCGACCCTGTTTCGTACCGATCTGACGGCCTTCGCTCAACATGTCAAAACGTAGCGCTCCGGCGGTCGGGATTGCCTCGACCAGGCGGACCTCGACCGGGTCGCCGAGCTGATAGGCAAGGCCCGTATCCTCGCCGACCAGGGCCCGGCGGACCTCGTCATGGTAGAAATATTCGTGCCCGATGCCCGACGCGGGGACGAAGCCATCCGCTCCAGTTTCGGCGAGGCGCACAAACAGGCCGGTGCGCACGAGCCCCGACACCCGGGCGGGAAACGCGGCGCCGATGCGGTCGGCGAGAAAGGCGGCAATCAGACGGTCGGCGGTGTCCCGCTCGGCCGCCATGGCCCGCCGCTCCGTATCGGAGATAGCGCCGGCGATCTCTTCCAGCTCCTCCATTTCCTTATCCGCGAGGCCGCCAGCGCCCAGGTCAAAGGCGCGGATCAGGGCGCGATGCACGATGAGATCGGCGTAGCGGCGAATGGGCGAGGTGAAATGGGCGTAGCGCCGCAAGTTGAGACCGAAATGCCCGAGATTTTGCGGGCTGTATTCGGCCTGGGATTGGCTGCGCAGGACCACTTCGCCGACGAGCTCCGCGGTGGGCGTGGCCCGGGTCTCCGCGAGAATGCGATTGAACTGGGCAGGCTTGAGCGTGCCGGCCTTGGGCAAGTTCATGCCGATGGTCGAAAGGAACTCGCCCAGCGCCACGAGCTTCTCCTTCGAGGGTGCGTCATGCACGCGATAGATCAGCGGCGAGCGCTTGGCTTCGAGCGCTTCCGCCGTGGCTACGTTCGCCTGGATCATGAACTCTTCGATGAGGCGATGGGCGTCGAGGCGGGGCGGGGTCGTGACGGCGCGGACCTGTCCCTTGTCGTCGAGCAGGATCTTACGCTCCGGCAGATCGAGGTCGAGCGGCCCCCGTTCGGTGCGGGACAGGACGAGGCTGGCATAGGCGCCCCACAGCGGCCGCAGCACCGTGTCGAGCAACGGCTCCGTGGTCTCGTCGGTCCGGCCGTCGATGGCGGCTTGGGCCTGCTCGTAGCTCAAGCTTGCCGCCGAGCGCATCAGCGCGCGGAAGAAGCGATGACCGAGCTTTCGCCCGCCTCTGTCGAAAACCATGCGCACGGCGAGGCAGGGGCGGGGGACGTCTTCTTTCAGCGAACACAGATCGTTCGAGATGCGCTCCGGCAGCATCGGCACCACGCGATCTGGGAAATAGACCGAGTTGCCGCGCTTGCGAGCCTCCTTGTCGAGGGCGCTGCCGGGGGTGACGTAATGGGCCACGTCGGCGATGGCGACGATGACGACCCAGCCCCCGCGGTTTCTGGCATCGGGGTCGGCCTCGGCCCACACCGCGTCGTCGTGGTCGCGTGCGTCCGCCGGGTCGATCGTAATGAGCGGAACGTCGCGCAAGTCTTCGCGGCGGCCGAGAGTGACTTCCTTAGCCGCGTCGGCCTCGGCGACGACGGCCGGCGGAAAGACATCGGGAATGCCGTGGGCGTGCAGCGCGATCAGGCTGATGGACTGTTGCGCTTCCGGGTTTCCGAGCCGCTCGACGATGCGCGCCGCCGGTACGCCGTAGCGGGCGGAGCGGGCGATCTCGAAGCGGACCAGCTCGCCGTTCTCGGCGTCGCCGGTGGCGCCACGCGGCACGGTCCATTCCTTCAGCTGCTTCTTATCGATGGGATCGATGACGCCGCGGCCGTCCCGAAGCGCGCGGAAGATGCCAAGCAGGCTGCGCGAGGTCGTGCGCGGCAGGCGCTTGATGGTGCGCGCCTGATAAGGATAGTCGGCGTCCGCGCCGAGCGCGGTGATGCGCGCCAACACGCGGTCGCCGATGCCCGCGGCAGGCCCTTGGTCCTGCTTGCTCTCGACCATGAGGATGCGCGGGGCGGGTCCATGCTCGTCGTCCCAGGTGGCGGGCCGGGCGACGAACTCGCCGTCGTCGTCGCGGCCCGTGATCTCCACCACGGTGACCGGGGGCAGGGCGCCGGGGCGCGTCAGCTTGCGCCGCGAGCCGGCGATGAGACCTTCGTCGGCCATGTCCCGGAGGAGCGCCTTCAAGGTGATGCGGTCTGAGCCTTTCACGCCGAAGGCGCGCGCGATCTCCCGCTTGCCCGATTTCGCCGGCGCGGTTTCCAGGAAATTGACGATGTCTTGCTTGGAGGGAAGCTTGGCCGCGGACTTCTTGACCGTTGCCGTCTTCTTTCTTGGGGCAGCCTTCTTTGCTTTCGCCACGTTTCGCCGCTTAGCTTGCCGCCTCCTCGGCGGCCTCCTTCGATTTGGCGCTCTTGCGCGCGGATTTCTTCGCCGGCTTCTTCGCGGCGGCCTTCTTGGCCGGGGCTTTCTTCTTGGCGGGGCCCTTGGCGGCGCGCGCGGCGATCAGTTCCACGGCCTCTTCCAGGGTGACCTCCTCGGGCGCCCGGTCTCTGGGGATCGTGGCGTTGACCTTGGCGTGCTTCACGTAAGGGCCGTAGCGGCCGTTCAGCACCTGGACCTTGCCGCCCTCCGCGGGATGCTCGCCGAGCTCTTTCAGAACGCTCGACCCGCGCGGGCTACGGTTCGCGGCCTTCTCGGCCAGAAGCGCGATGGCGCGGTTGGCGCCGACCTCGAACACCTCCTCGGGCGTGCTGAGAGACGCATATTTGCCGTCGCTCTGGACGTAAGGCCCGTAGCGCCCATAGCCGGCGGTGATCGGCTTGCCGGACTCCGGATGGGTGCCGATCTCGCGCGGCAGCGACAACAGCGCCAGCGCGCGGTCAAGCTCGATGGCCTCCGGATCGGTACCCTTGGGGATCGAGGCGCGCTTCGGCTTCTCGCCGCCCTCCGCCTCGCCGAGCTGGATATAGGGACCGAAGCGGCCGGTCCGCACGCTCACTTCGAAGCCCGTCTCCGGGTCGGTGCCGAGCACTTTGCCGTCGGCCAGCGCGGCCTTGTCGCCGGTCTCGGCGAGCTGGCGGGTGAAGCGGCAGTCGGGATAGTTGGAGCAGCCGACGAAGGCGCCGAACTTGCCGACCTTCAGGCTGAGCTGGCCTTCGCCGCAGGACGGGCAGGCGCGGGGATCGCCGCCGTCGCCGGTGTCTGGGAAGACATGCGGGCCCAGCAACTCGTTGAGGGCGTCGAGGACCTGCGTGATGCGGAGATCGCCGATATCGTCGACCGCGCCGATGAAGTCGCGCCAGAAGTCGCGCAGCACGTCCTTCCACTCGAGCTTGCCAGCCGAGATGAGGTCGAGCTTTTCCTCCAGGTCCGCGGTGAAGTCGTACTCCACGTAGCGCTTGAAGAAGCTTTCGAGAAAGGCGGTGACGAGCCGTCCCTTGTCCTCGGGATAGAGACGCTTCTTGTCGATGCGGACATAGTCGCGCTCGCGCAACACGTTCAGGGTTGAAGCGTAGGTGGAGGGGCGGCCGATGCCGAGCTCCTCCAGCTTCTTGATGAGGGTGGCTTCGCTGTAACGCGGCGGCGGCTCGGTGAAATGCTGCTTCGCCTCGATGCCACGCGGGTCGAGGGCCTGGCCTTCGTTCATCGCCGGCAGCGCGCCGTCCTCGCCAACGGCATCGTCCACGCCTTCCTCGTAGATCTTGAGGAAGCCATCGAAGCGGATGACCGAGCCCGTGGCGCGCACGCCATAAGGCTTGCCGTCCGTGCCTGCGACGTCGATGTCCACGGACGTGCGCTCGATCTCCGCGCTCGAAGCTTGGCTGGCCAGCGTGCGTTGCCAGATGAGCTTGTAGAGCTTCAACCCGTCGGCATCGAGATAACGGCCGATCTTGTCGGGCGCCTTGCTGAAATCGGTGGGGCGGATGGCTTCGTGAGCCTCTTGCGCGTTCTTGGCCTTGGTCTCGTATTGGCGCGGCGAGGACGGCACGTAGCGGTCGCCGTACAGTCCGGTCACGAGCTTGCGAATTGCGGACACGGCTTCGGGTACGATCTGCACGCCGTCGGTTCGCATATAAGTAATGAGACCTTCGGCCTCGCCGCCAAGGTCCACGCCTTCGTAGAGGCGCTGCGCGAGCTGCATGGTTTGCCGTGGCGAGAAGCCGAGCTTGCGCGAGGCTTCCTGCTGCAGCGTGGAGGTGGTGAACGGCGCGGCCGGGTTACGGCGCTGAGACTTGCTCTCGATCTTGGCGACGGTGAAGCGTCCGCCTTCGAGCGCCGCCTTCAGGCGTTCCGCATTACCGGCATCCGGAATGTCGAACTTCTCAAGCTTCTCGCCTTCGGCGGAGACGAGCCGTGCCTCGAAAGCCTCGTTCTTGTCCGTGGCGAGCGCGGCGATGATCGTCCAATATTCCTGCGCCTTGAAGCGCTCGATTTCGAGCTCGCGGTCGCAGACGAGCCGCAGTGCCACCGACTGAACGCGGCCGGCGGAGCGGGCGCCCGGCAGTTTCCGCCACAGCACCGGAGAGAGCGTGAAGCCAACGAGGTAATCGAGCGCGCGGCGGGCCAGGTAGGCGTTCACCAAAGGCTCGTCGATTTGGCGCGGATGGCGCATGGCCTCCAGCACGGCCTCTTTGGTGACGGCGTTGAACACCACACGCTCGACCGGGATCTTGCCGAGCAATTTCTTGCGGTCGAGCACCTGGAGCAGGTGCCAGGAGATGGCCTCGCCCTCACGGTCGGGGTCGGTGGCGAGGATCAGCTTGTCGGCGCCTTTGACGGCTTGGGCGATCTCATTCAGCCGCTTGGCCGATTTGGGGTCGACATCCCAATGCATCTCGAAGTCGTTGTCGGGCAGGACCGAGCCGTTCTTCGAGGGCAGGTCGCGCACATGCCCATAGGAGGCCAGCACCCGGTACTCTGACCCGAGGTACTTGTTGACTGTCTTTGCCTTGGCTGGCGATTCAACGATTACGATGTTCATTGAGATGTTCCTAGCCGCGCGAAAATGCGTCTGGCTGAGGGCGATGGGACCGGAATCGACCCCGGCATGCGCCGAAAATGGTGTCTCGATCAGCCGCTGTCAAATTCAGGGCCCGGACGAGTGACAACTTAAGGGTGTATATAATAACTAATACAACTCTAAGACGCTAATCCAAACGGTGTTCTTGGTACGGCAACCGGCGCTGCATCTTGCCATTTGTGGAGGCGGTGGTGGTGACCAATGGGCGCGATGCGAGGCGGAATCGAATGGCAGGGTCCCGCGCCGAGCCACCAGTAGGCGCAAATTCCATCAAAGGGTCAATCCGCGCCCTCCCGAAAGGAGGCCGCCGAATATATTGGCTCCTTGCTCGAGGGCTTGCAGTCCCTGGCGCAGGAGGCGCAGATGCCCTTCCTGGCCTATCTGCTCACCATGGCGCTGGAGGAGGCCAAAACAGAGAAGGCCAAGGCCGACTAGCGCCCTCTAGGGCTCGCTCAACGAGACCAGCTGGCCGCCGTGGCGCTGAAGCCGTCCCGCCAGGTCGAGCTCAAGCAGGATGATGTGGACCTTCCGCGTCTCCAGGCGCGTGGCCCGAATAAGCTCGTCGATATCGACGGGGCTCGGACCGAGCGCCTCCAGGACACGCTCTCGGTCGCTTTGAGCGATATCGGGGAGCGGCGGGGGCGTGTCCGTCTCGTCGCATGACGCGAGTTCTATGCTGGGCGGGAGCGGGCCGCGGCCCAGGATGGGCGCCAGCGTTTCGACGATGTCCTTTGCCTCCGTGACCAATGTGGCGCCTTGCTTCAGCAGATTGTTGGTGCCGGCCGCGCGCGGGTCGAGCGGACTTCCGGGGACGGCAAAGACCTCGCGGCCCTGCTCGCCGGCCAGCCGCGCGGTGATGAGAGATCCCGAGCGCTCGGCCGCCTCGACCACAACCACGCCCAACGCAATCCCTGAGATCAGCCGATTGCGCCGTGGAAAATCTTTCGCGCGGGGCGAGAAGCCCGGGGCGCGCTCGCTCAAGAGAAGTCCGCGCTCGCCGATCGCCTGCTGGAGGCTTGCGTTCTCCGGCGGGTAGACGACATCGATGCCGCCGGCGACGACCGCGATGGTTCCATGCTCGAGGCTTGCCGTGTGCGCGGCGGTGTCGATCCCGCGCGCAAGTCCCGAGGCGACGACGAACCCTTCGAGCCCCAGCGCGCTCGCGATCTGACGGGTGAATTTCTGACCGACGGCGGAGCCGTTGCGCGCGCCGACAATGGCGACGATGGGAATCTCGGCAAGTTCGAGGCGGCCTTTCACGTAGATGAGGGGCGGGGGTGCATCGACTTGCGCGAGCGCAGGGGGATAGCCCCGTTCGCCCAACGCAACGAGATGGGCGCCCACCGCGCGCGCGGCTTCAATCTCGGCCTCGGCGTCCGCGAGGCTGCCGAGGCGGATCTCTTGCGCCCGCCCGCCGCGCCGCGACAAGTCCGGCAGCGCTTCGATCGCGGCTTGCGCGCCGCCGAACTGGTTGACCAAGGCGCGGAACGTGGCGGGGCCGACATTCTCGCTGCGGATCAACCGCAGCCAGGCGAGACGCTGGGCGTCGTTGAGGCGTGTGCCGGCCTCAGGCTTTTTGTTTCTCGCCAATACGCGTCTCCTCGCCGCTCGTGAGGCGGCGGATATTCGCGGCGTGGCGGACGTAGAGAAGAGCGGTAAGCAAAGCGAAGAGGACCGCAAGCCGAGATTGTCCCGTGAGCGCAAGCGCCCCCACAGTGGCGGCGCTCGCCACGAGCGCGGAGAGAGAAGAATAGCGTGTCGTGACGGCGACCAGGAGCCAGACGATGCAAAACGCGACCGCCGCAGGCCAATAAAGACCGAGCGCCACGCCGATATAGGTGGCGACACCTTTGCCGCCGCGAAAGCCGAGCCAGACCGGGTAGAGATGGCCGAGAAAGGCGCCGAGGCCGGCGAACATGGCCGCGTAGGGTCCGAAATGCGAACCCAGCCAGACGGCGGCGGTCCCTTTGAGCACGTCGAGAAGGAGGGTGAGAGCGGCCAGCGGCTTGTTGCCGGTGCGCAAGACATTGGTCGCACCGATATTGCCGGAGCCGATCGTGCGGACGTCACCGCCGCCGGAAAGTCTCGTGAGGATGAGGCCGAACGGAATCGAGCCGAGCAGATATCCGACGACAAAGCTCAGGGAGATGAGCCCGAGCATCAACGGGACAACCGCGCTCCAGTCCTCGGAAGGGGGCATCGATCATCCTCTTTGAATGCGGCGAGCCGGTTCAACCGTAATGATAGACGGGCCGTCCGGCAACGAATGTCACGAGCGCCCGACCTTCGAAGCGTGCCTCGTCGAAGGGGGTATTCTTGGACTTTGAGCGCAGCCGCTCGGGCTCGACCTTCCAGGGCATTTCGAGATCGATCAGGACGAGGTCGGCCGTCGCGCCCTTGGCGAGCCGCCCCCCGCCGAGGCCCAAGAGCTCGGCCGGCCGCGACGAGAGAGCGTCCAAGAGGCGATGAAGTGAGACCTCGCCATTGTGGTAGAGGCGGAGTGCGGCGCTGAGCAGGGTCTCGAGACCGACCGCGCCGTCATTGGCCTCGGCGAAGGGCCGGCGCTTGCCTTCGGCGCCCCGCGGGTCATGCGCGGAGACGATCACATCGATATCGCCGCGCGATACGCCCTCGACCATGGCCTGCCGGTCGTCCTCCGTACGCAGCGGCGGCTTCATCTTGAAGAAGGTCCGGTAGGAGCCGATGTCGTTCTCATTCAGCGTGAAATGATTGACGGAGACACCGCAGGTGACGGGGAGGCCGCGGGCTTTGGCGGCGCGGATCACCTCGAGCGAAGCGCGGCAGGAAATCTGTCCCGCGTGGTAGCGGGCGCCGGTGAGTTCGACCAGACGGATATCGCGTTCGAGCATGATGGTTTCGGCCGCGGTTGGAATGCCGCGCAAGCCGAGACGCGTCGCCACCTCGCCCTCGTTCATCACGCCGTCCTGGGTGAGAGAGTCGTCCTCCAAATGATGGACAACCAGCGCGCCGTAATCATTGGCGTAAGACAGGACGTTGCGCATGAGGCGGGCGGAGGCCACGCTCGTCTTGCCGTTGGTGAAGGCGACAGCGCCTGCATCGCGCAGCAGGCCGATCTCCGCCATTTCCTCGCCCTTCAAGTCGCGGGTCATCGCCGCCATGGGATGGACATGGACGAGGGCGGTATCGCGGGCGCGGCGCAGAATAAAGTCCACGAGCGCCACGTCGTCGATCACCGGATCGGTGTTGGGCATGCAGCAAATGGTGGTGACGCCGCCGGCTGCCGCGGCGCGGCTCGCGGTCGCCAAGGTCTCGCGGTGCTCATGACCGGGCTCGCCGCAGAACACCATCATGTCGATGAGCCCGGGCGCCACCGTGCGCCCGCCGCAATCGAGCGACTCCGCGCCTTCGACCGATCCCTCCATAATGTGCATGCCGAGATCGGCAATGACGCCGTTCTCGATGAGGAGGCCGCCGAACGCGTCGAGCCCCGACGCCGGATCGACCAGCCGCGCATTGACCAACGCCAGCGGCTGGTGCGGACGGCGGCGGTCGGTGTCGTGTTGCTCGTGCTGGGCGTCCATGGCGGTCATTGGTTGGGCAGATGCCGGGCGAGCGCTTGAAGCACGGCGATGCGCACGGCAACCCCCATCTCCACCTGTTCGCGGATGACGCTGCGGGCATCGTCGGCCACGTTGGAATCGATCTCCACGCCGCGGTTCATGGGCCCGGGATGCATGATGAGCGCGTCGGGTTTGGCGCGGGCCAGCTTGTCGTAGTCGAGGCCGTAGAAGTGGAAATATTCCCGCTGGCTCGGGATCAGGCTCGACACCATGCGCTCGCGCTGGAGGCGCAGCATCATCACGATATCGGCGTCCTTCAGACCTTCATGCATGGAGGTGTAGACCTCCACGCCGAGCCGGTCGACGGCGGCGCCGAGCAGAGTCGAGGGCGCGACGACACGGACCCGGGCGCCGAGCGCGTTGAGCAGAAGGATATTCGAGCGGGCGACGCGCGAGTGAAGGATGTCGCCGCAGATCGCCACGATCAGGCCCTCGATGCGGTTCTTGTGGCGGCGGATGGTCAGGGCGTCGAGCAGCGCCTGGGTCGGATGCTCGTGGCTGCCGTCGCCCGCGTTGATCACCGAGCAGTCGACCTTCTGAGAGAGCAGCTCAACCGCGCCGGCGGCATGATGGCGCACCACGAGCAGGTCAGGGCGCATGGCGTTCAGGGTGACCGCTGTGTCGATCAGGGTCTCACCCTTCTTGATGGACGAGGTCGGGATCGACATGTTCATCACGTCGGCGCCGAGGCGCTTGCCGGCCAGCTCGAACGAGCTTTGGGTGCGGGTCGAGGCTTCGAAGAAGAGATTGATGAGGGTACGGCCGCGCAGGTCGTCGCGCTTTTTGTCCACCTGACGGCCACGCTTGGCGGCCTCCTCGGACAGGTCGAGCAGCGCCGTAATCTCGCTGCTGGAAAGACCTTCTATCCCGAGAAGATGGCGATGTGGAAACGGCGCTGGGAGCGCTTCTGCCGCGATGCTCATTAAAGGGCACTGTATAAGCCCGACCTGCGCGGGCATCAAGCATCCCTGCGCATTTAAGGTAAGCTCGCCGTAACGGAGCTTTGGCACGGTGAGACCATGGCCGATCCGATCCGGGACGATCCCGCCTTCAATCAGAGCCCGCCCTTTATCGACGTGAACCTGTTCACCTCGGATCAAGCGCTGCGGGACGCGGTGGCGCGCGAGGGCGCCGAATGGGCGGCCGCCGATCTCGAGGTTTTCGGTGGCGTCACCGGCAGCGCCGCGGCGATCGAGCTCGGGCGCTGCGCCAACGCTCATCCGCCGGACCTACAGAATTTCGATGCCCAGGGGCAGCGCGTCGACCGGGTGGCGTTTCATCCCGCCTATCACGAGCTGATGGCCATCAGCATGGCTCAGGGCCTCCATTGCTCGACCTGGGAGCATCTGCTGACGGGCGCTGCGCCCAAGCCAGGCGCGCACGTGGCGCGTGCCGGCGGCTTCTACATGGCGGCGCAGATGGAGCCCGGGCATTGCTGCCCGATCACCATGACCCATGCGTCTGTGGCCGCGCTCCGCCACGCGCCGGCCCTTGCGGCCGCATGGCTGCCGAAGATACTGAGCCGGACCTATGACCCGGGGGCGGTGCCGGCGGGGACGAAGACGGCGGTGACGCTCGGCATGGGCATGACCGAACGGCAAGGCGGCACGGATGTGCGGGCCAACACCACCCGGGCGGAGCGCCTCGACGAAGAGACCTATGCCATCACCGGGCATAAATGGTTTCTCTCCGCGCCGATGTCCGATGCGTTTCTCGTTCTGGCGCAGGCGAAAGACGGCTTGAGCTGCTTCCTGCTGCCGCGCCTCACGCCGGATGGCGCGTTGAACGGGCTGCGGCTGGTGCGGCTGAAGGACAAGCTCGGCAACCGGTCCAACGCATCGTCCGAGATCGAGTTTGAGAATGCCCAAGGGTTCCTCGTGGGCGAAAAGGGCCGGGGCGTTCCCACCATTATCGACATGGTGACGCTGACGCGGCTCGATTGCGCGGTGTCGTCGGCCGGCTTGATGCGCCAAGCGCTCGCGCGCGCCATCCATCACGCGCGGCATCGCAGCGTGTTCCAAAGATTGCTGATCGATCAGCCGCTGATGGCCCAAGTGCTCGCCGACATGGCGCTCGACGTCGAGGCGGCGACCGCGCTGTCATTCCGGCTGGCGCGGGCTTTCGATGGGGGGGCGGACGAGACGGAGAGCGCCTATCGCCGTCTGATGACGCCGGTCACGAAATACTGGGTGTGCAAGACCGCGCCGAGCCTCGTCACCGAGGCCATGGAGTGCATGGGCGGCAACGGCTATGTGGAGGAGGGCGGTTTTCCACTGCTCTATCGCGAGGTGCCGGTCAACGCCATCTGGGAGGGATCGGGCAACGTGATGTGCCTCGACGTGCTGCGCGTCCTGGAGCGTTCGCCGGAAACATTGCGGTCGGTGCTTGAAGGCATGGATCAGGCGGGCGGGCAGGAACCGCGCCTGAAGGCCGCGCTCGATCGCATCGAGACGCTGCTCGCCCAGGCCATGCGCGATCAGAGCGTGGCCCGCACCCTGGTCGAGCAGCTGGCACTCGCGCAGGCGGGTGCGCTTCTGCTAGCCCATGCGCCTTCGGCGGTGAGCGATGCCTTTCTGGCCACGCGGCTTCAGGGGACGTGGCGCAGCACCTATGGCGCCGGCACCGTGGGACTTGATGCGCGCGCGATCCTCGACCGCGCCACACCGCACGTCGCATGATGTGTCGATACCGGAATGACATCCCACCGCCATAGGGACTCGGCTAAGATCGCCTGGCTGAGGATGGGTCAAGATCCAACCAGGAGGCTCGAGATGCGTAGACTGGCAATTTCTCTTGGGTTAGCGGCAGCGGTGCTGCTCGCAGGTGGTGTGGCGTGGAAGGCGGAGGCCCTGACCTGGAACTCGGCGGGCGCGAATCTTCCGGGCGTGGCCAAGAATTATTCGCCGATCGGCCAGATCGCGTGCCGCGGCTGGGGCCGCTGTCCCCCAGGGTTCCGCTATAAGTGCCGCCCGGTCCGCGGCTGCCGCTGCATGGCTTGCTGGTAGGCCGGCGGCGAGGCTGAGGACCCAGACATTAGAGCAGGAGGCCGCCCGACCATGGGCGGCCTCGTCGCGCTCGGAGGATGAGGGCAGGGCTTGCCAGCAGGGGGCGAACTTCAATACCTTGCAAGGCAAGCGAATCAATAAGATGGAATGGCCGGTTGAGGGAACTTCGGCGCCGGCTGGGGGACAATCGGGAGGGCTGGATATGATGAGCTTACCCTTTGTTCTCTTTGCGTGTGGACTTGGCGCGGCTTGGATGCGCCAGCGCGGCGTGGCCATGGGTTTCTGGGTCGTCGGGCTCGTGACGATGCTTGTCTTGTTCCGCGTCCACGTGACCGAGGTCTTGAGCATCCAGCTCTAGGGGGGAGAACCGCGTGTCGGGCGATCTATCGAGGCTGCTGAATGCCGTCGGGCTTCTTGGCATCGGTACGGTGCTGGCGCTCGCCTTCATCGATCAGATCTGGTTCCGCGATCTCCCTTGTCCTCTGTGCATTCTGCAGCGTGTGGGCTTTTTCGCCGCGGGTTTCGGGATCGCGCTGAACATCATCTTCGGGCCGAAGCCGAGCCATTATGGCGTCGCCATTATCGGCGCGGTGGGTGGGGCCGCCATCGCGATGCGGCAGATTCTCATTCACATCGTTCCCGGAACGGGCTCGTACGGCAATCCCGTGTTCGGGCTGCATCTGTACACGTGGGCATTCATCGCCTTCGTCGTCATCGTGGTGGGCTGCGCCATCATGCTGCTCGACGACCGGCAGTTCTCACGGGCCGAGCCCATGTCGGTCCGGCTGAAGCCGCTGCCGTTGTCGGCGCTGCTCTTATTCCTTGTCCTGGCCGTCGCGAACATCTTCTCGACGATCGCGCTGTGCGGCGCCGGCTTCTGTCCGGACGAGCCGAAGGACTACATCCTGTTCCAAAGCTCGCCTTAGGGCCGTGATGCCGCCAGGTTCCTGAGCCGGTCCAGCGCGCCTTGCAGAATATAGGCGGCGGCCATGCGGTCGATGACCTCGGCCCGGCGCTTTCTGGACGCATCCGCCTCGATCAGATGTCGCTCGACGGCCGCGGTCGACAGCCGCTCATCCCAGAAAATCATCGGCAGATCGACATGCGCGGAAAGATTGCGCGCGAAAGCCCGCGTCGATTGGGCGCGCGGCCCTTCGCTGCCGTCGAAATTGAATGGCATGCCGATCACCAGGGCGCCGACGCCCTCTTTGGCGGCGATGGCGGCGATGGCCTTGGCATCGGCGGTGAACTTCGTGCGCCTGATGGTCTCGTAGGGGGTGGCAATCGACCGGGTCACGTCCGACAGGGCGAGGCCCACGGTCTTGGTGCCCACATCGAGCCCGAGCAGCCGCGAGTCGCGCTGTAGCCTCGCAGGCAAGTCTTCGATAGGAAGGGGCGGGGCTGCTGTCACAGGAGCAAACTAAGGGTGAAACGATGAAGATTACGTGGTTCGGCCATTCCTGCTTTCGCGTCGAGACGGGCGAGAGCCGTATCCTGATCGATCCCTTCCTGACCGGCAATGCCACGTTCGAGAAGGCGGAGATCCCCATGCATAAGGTGATCGACGGGATCACCCATGTGGGGCTGACACACGGCCATGAGGACCATCTCGGCGACGCCGTCACCGTTTGCAAGGAGACGGACGCGCCGCTCATCGCGGTCCACGAGCTGGCAAGCTATCTCGCGGGTCAAGGGGTTGAGAACATCGATCCGGGCAATACCGGCGGCACCATCCACCATGAGGATTTCGATATCACTTTCGTGCCGGCGTGGCACTCCGCCTCGAAAATGGTGGATGGGCGTCCGGTTTATCTCGGCAATCCTTGCGGGCTCGTGATCGCCGGTAAGGAGGACAAGACGGCCTACCACATGGGCGATACCGATATCTTCTCCGACATGGCGCTGATCAACGAACTGTATCAACCGCAAATCGGCATCGTGCCCATCGGCGACCGCTTCACCATGGGCGCCAAAACGGCAGCACTCGCTTGCAAGCGATTTTTCAACTTCGAGACCGTGGTGCCCTGCCATTACGGGACCTTCCCGGTCATCGACCAGACGGCGGACAAGTTCGTGGCGGAGATGGCCGGCAACCGGGTTCTGGTGCCCGAGGTGGGCGTGCCGTTCGAGGCCTGAGAATCCCTCTGAAGGCGTGGCCACACGCCAAGTTGCCGCTCTTCCGGGGCGGTGCTACAGGAAAGCCGCAAACGTTTCAGACCACCCAGCCCACACAGATCCATGTCCGTTGACCGCGCCACAGTCCGCCGTATTGCCCGCCTTGCCCGCATCGCCATCACCGATGACGAGGCCGCGCGGCTGGAGACCGAGCTCTCCGGCATTCTGGACTGGGTGGCCCAGCTCGACGAGCTCGACACGAGCAATGTGGCGCCCATGACGCGGGTCGAGGCCATGACCATGAAGAAGCGCAAGGATGAGGTGACCGACGGCTACTGCGCCGACGATATCGTCAAGAACGCGCCCGCGGTGGACGATCACTATTTCGTCGTGCCGAAGATCGTCGAGTAGCCCCATGTCCGGCCTGACCGACCTCACCATCGCCGAGGCCCGCGAAGGCCTGCGCGCCAAGTCCTTTTCCGCGGCAGAGCTGACGCAAGCGCATCTCGATGCAATCGAGGCGTCGAATGCGGCGCTTAACGCCTATGTGCTGCCGACGCCGGAACGTGCGCTCGCGATGGCCAAAGCGAGCGATGCGAAGCTCGGCACAGGCGAGGGTGGCGCGCTCGAAGGCATCCCGCTCGGCATCAAGGACCTGTTCTGCACCCGGGACGTGCGCACCTCGGCGTGCTCGCACATTCTCGACGGCTTCACGCCGACCTACGAGTCGACGGTCACCGCCAATCTCTGGGCGGAAGGCGCGGTGATGCTCGGCAAGCTCAACAATGACGAGTTCGCCATGGGATCGTCCAATGAGACGAGCTTCTACGGCAACGTGGTCAATCCCTGGCGGCGCGAGGGCTCGGATGCGCCGCTCGTGCCGGGCGGTTCGTCCGGTGGCTCCTCCGCAGCGGTCGCCGCGCGGCTGTGCTTAGGCGCCACGGCGACGGACACGGGCGGCTCGATCCGCCAGCCGGCCGCCTTCACCGGGACTGTCGGCCTCAAGCCCACCTATGGTCGCTGCTCGCGTTGGGGCATCGTCGCCTTTGCCTCATCGCTCGATCAGGCCGGACCGATCACGCGCACCGTGCGCGACGCCGCCATCATGCTGGGCGCCATGGCGAGCCACGACCCGAAGGACACGACCAGCGCCGATTTGCCGGTGCCCGACTTCGAGGCGGCCGTCGGCCAGGGCGTCAAAGGGCTGACCATCGGCATTCCCAAGGAGTATCGCGTCGAGGGCATGGCGCCGGAGATCGAGGCACTGTGGCAGCAGGGCATTCAATGGCTGAAAGAGGCGGGCGCCGAGATCAAAGAGGTGAGCCTGCCGCACACCAAATATGCCCTGCCCTCTTATTATATTGTCGCGCCGGCGGAAGCCTCGTCGAACCTCGCGCGCTATGACGGCGTGCGCTACGGCCTGCGCGAGAAGGGCTCCGACGTGATCTCCATGTATGAGAACACGCGCGAGGCGGGTTTCGGCGCCGAGGTGAAGCGGCGTATCCTGATCGGCACCTATGTGCTGTCGGCCGGCTATTACGACGCCTATTATCTGAAAGCGCAGAAGGTGCGGACCTTGATCAAGCGGGACTTCGACCAGGCCTTCGAGACCGTCGATGCGATCCTGACGCCGACCACGCCTGGACCGGCCTTCGCGGCCGGCGAGAAGTCGGGCGACCCGCTCGAAATGTATCTGAACGACATCTTCACGGTGACGGTGAACATGGCGGGGCTGCCGGGCATGTCGGTGCCGGCGGGGCTGTCGTCGGAAGGCACGCCGCTCGGTCTTCAGCTGATCGGGCGGGCTTTCGACGAAGAGACGTTATTCCGGACCGCGCAAGTGATCGAAGATGCGGCGGGGACATTGTCGAAGCCCGCCGATTGGTGGAGCAAAGCGTGATGGCCGGGAACGATCGCCTGCTGGTGTCTTCGGGCAGTCCTTACGAGAAGATCGTCGGCTTCAGTCGGGCGGTGCGCGTGGGCAATATCGTGGCGGTCAGCGGCACCACGGCCGCCTCGGGCGGCAAGCCCGTGGCGATCGGCGATCCGGAAGCGCAGACCCGCGCGATCTTCGAGACCATCGCCGAAGCTCTCGCCAAGGCCGGCGCGAGCTTCAAGGACGTGGTCCGTACCCGCGTCTACCTGGTCGACATGGCGCATTTCGAAGCGGTAAGCCGGGTCCACGGCGAGGTCTTCGGCGATATTCGCCCCGCCAACACCGCGCTTCAGGTCACCGGCTTCGTCAGCCCCGACTGGCTGGTCGAGATCGAGGCGGATGCCGTGGTGGCCGAGGCCTCAAAATAGCGAGAGACTGAACGATGGCGACGCGCGCAGCACAGAAATGCCAGTCCATGGAAGAGGTGCGGATCGAGATCGACCGCATCGATCAAGCTTTGGTGGATCTCATTTGCGAGCGCTTCGCCTATGTGGACCGGGCTTGGCAGCTCAAGAAGTCGCCGGCCGATGCGCGGGTGCCCTGGCGCATCCAGCAGGTGATCGACAAGGTCAAGGCCCGGGCGGCCGAAAACGATTTGCCGCCGGAGTTGGTCGAGGCTCTTTGGCGTCAAATGATCGGCTGGTTCATCCAGTATGAAGAGGAGAAGCTCCGCACGACGGAGCCGAAGGAGTAGCGGCGGCCCATGGACGCCAAGACCGAAAAATCGAACCTGATCGAAGGCGCCACCGGCGAGTGGGAGGTGGTAATCGGCATGGAGGTCCATGCCCAGGTCACCTCAAACGCCAAGCTGTTCTCCGGCGCCTCGACGGCGTTCGGCGGCGATCCCAATTCGCATGTGAGCCTGGTCGACGCGGCCATGCCCGGCATGCTGCCCGTCATCAATGAGTTTTGCGTGGCGCAAGCCGTGCGCACGGGGCTTGGGCTGAAGGCAGCGATCAATCTCTATTCGGTGTTCGACCGGAAGAACTATTTCTATCCCGATCTGCCGCAGGGCTATCAGATCAGCCAGTACAAGAACCCGATCGTGGGCGAGGGCGAGGTCATCGTCGATCTCCTCTCCGGCGAGCGTGTCGTTGTCGGCATCGAGCGCCTGCATCTGGAGCAGGACGCGGGCAAGAGCCTGCACGACCAGCATCCGCAGAATTCCTATGTGGACCTCAACCGCTCCGGCGTGGCGCTGATGGAGATCGTGTCCAAGCCCGATCTGCGCTCGTCCGAGCAGGCACGCGCGTATGTGTCGAAGCTCCGCACGATCCTGCGCTATCTCGGCACCTGCGACGGCAACATGGAAGAAGGATCGCTGCGCGCCGACGTGAACGTCTCGGTGCGGCGTCCGGGCGAGGCATTCGGCACGCGCTGCGAGATCAAGAACGTCAATTCGATCCGCTTCATCGGCCAGGCGATCGAATATGAAGCGCGCCGGCAGATCGAGATCCTCGAAGACGGCGGCGCGATCATTCAAGAGACACGGCTGTTCGACGCCAAGACCGGCGAGACGCGGTCCATGCGCTCCAAGGAAGAGGCGCACGACTATCGTTATTTCCCCGATCCGGATTTGCTCCCGCTCGAGCTGACGCAGAATTATGTGGACGGGCTGGCCGCGGACTTGCCCGAGCTGCCGGATGAGAAGCGCGTGCGATTCATCGCCGACTATGGACTCACGCCTTACGATGCCGATGTGCTCGTGGCGGAGCGTGAGAGCGTCGATTATTTCGAGGCGGTCGCGGCGGGGCGCGACGCCAAGCAGGCGGCGAATTGGGTGATCAACGAGCTGTTCGGCCGTCTCAACAAGGAAGGCCTGACCATCCTCGACAGCCCGATCTCCGCGGATCAGCTCGGCGGGATCGTCGATCTCATCAAGGCGGGCACCATCTCCGGCAAGATCGCCAAGGACGTGTTCGACATCGTGTGGACCGAAGGCGGCAACCCGGCCGAGATCGTCGAGGCGCGCGGCCTGAAGCAGGTCACCGATATGGGCGCCATCGAGAAGACGGTCGATGAGGTCATCGCCGCGAACCCGGAGAAGGTCGCGCAGGCGAAAGAGAAGCCGGCGCTGATCGGCTGGTTCGTCGGTCAGGTGATGAAGGCGACCGGCGGCAAGGCCAGCCCCCAGGCCGTCAACGAACTTCTCAAGTCGAAGCTCGGGTTGGAGTAAGCGTGTCTTGCGCAATGTCCCGGCATGACCAAAGCCATCCGCGTTCATGAGTATGGCGGTCCCGAAGTCCTCAAATGGGAAGAGGCCGAGGTCGGCGCGCCGGGCCCGGGCGAGGTGCGCATCAAGCAGACCGCGGTCGGTCTCAACTTCATCGATGTATACGGCCGCACCGGGCTCTATCCCCAAGACAAGCTCCCGTTCATTCCCGGCATGGAAGGCGCTGGCGTGGTCACGGCGGTGGGCGAGGGCGTGCGCGATCTGAAGGTCGGGCGCCGCGTCGCCTATGCGGGCCCGGTGGGCGCCTACGCCGAGGAGCGCCTGATCGCGGCCGAGCGCGTGGTGCGCATTCCCGACGGCGTGGACGACGAGACGGCGGCCGCAATCATGCTGAAAGGCATGACGGCCCAATATCTCCTGCGCCGGACCTACAAAGTCGGTCCGGAGACGACGCTGCTGTTTCATGCGGCGGCGGGCGGTGTCGGCATGATCGCCTGCCAATGGGCGGCCTCGCTCGGCGCCACGGTGATCGGCACGGTCGGCTCGTCCGGCAAGGCGCTGATCGCGCGCAGCCACGGCTGCACCCATGTGATCAACTACCGGGAAGAAGACGTGGTCGCCAAGGTGAAGGACTACACCAAAGGCGAGGGCGTCGACGTGGTCTACGATTCCATCGGCAAGGACACGTTTCCGATGTCGCTCGACTGCCTGAAGCGGCGCGGCATGTGGGTCAGCTTCGGCCAGGCGTCGGGGCCGGTGCCGGAGTTCCGGATCAATCTTCTGGCGCAGAAGGGCTCGCTGTTCACCACGCGGCCCGCGCTCGGCGACTACATCGCCACGCGGAAAGAGCTGGTCTCGACCGCGAACGATCTGTTCGGCGTCATCGCCAAGGGCAAGGTCAGGATCGCCGTCAATCAGACCTATGCGCTCAGCGACGCCGAACGCGCCCATCGCGAGCTGGAAGGACGGCTCACCACGGGATCGACGCTGCTCATTCCGTAGGACGCGCGAAGCTTTTTCTTTTGCCAAGTTCCGCCGTGGTTATCGGCGTGTGACCGTGAATGGTCAAAGAAGTCTTGCGAAACGCCGGTCTTAATCTTTGACCCGCGCAACGCACGCGCAAACGCGTGCAATGTAAACCTAAGTTACCGGGCATTTTATCTTTCCTGATTTCGCGTTCACCACGACGATTCAGACGTTGTTGAAAGTGCTGGCCGATGATCTCCCCAGGTTTGAAGTGAACGACACGCGCCGAACCTTGCGAGGGAAAAAGCAGGTTCGTTGCGGTTCAACGAGGGACAACAGGGGGACGTATTATGGCTCGACTGGATATGGCGACGGGGGTTACGGGCTACATGGAGCTGGCGGCGCAAACAGGCGCGCCCGATGCTCTGTTCGAACTGGGGATGCTTTACGCCACCGGCCGCGACGTGGATGCGGATCTCGTGACCGCGCATAAATGGTTCAACCTCGCCGCGGCGCGGGGCAATGCTTCGGCGCTGACCTATCGCGTGGAGCTCGCCCAGGAGATGACCACCGATCAGATCGCCGAGGCGCAGCGCCAGGCGCGCGAGTGGATCCAGACCCACTAAGGTCGAATCCCAATTTTCAATTTTTGAGATCTAGGGGAGGGGGCGCTGGGCGATGAGCCTGGCGCCCTCACTCGTTTCCGCTGCAATCGCGGAACAGAGAGAGCATGCAGTCATAGCTCTTGCGCGCGAAGCCGCGCGTGTCCGCGGCTTCCGTTGGCGTTGGCGTTGGCGCGGGCGCGGCCGCTTCCTGGGCCGGCGGCGCCGGAGCGGCGGGTGGGGCGACTTCGGTGTCCGAGCCGCCGATCCCGATCGCCGAACCGGCATTGCGCAAACCCTTGCGCGAGGCATCGACCGCGCGGCCGCCCAGCTCGAACAGCGATTTCGGCTCTTCGCCCTTCGGTTCCTCGAAGGTCTGCCGGTTGCGCTCGACCTTCCGGTTCAGGTCTTTCACGCGCGGGTCGGAGGTGAGGCCCGAGGGCAGGGCGGGCCCGTCATAGGTGTAGGCCTTCACCAGCCCCACGCAGTCGCTCGTGGCCCTCTCGGCCGAGCAGGAGGCGTGGTTGCCTTCCTTGGCGGTGCGGATCACGCAATAGAGCTTGAGCGCATCGCTCGGCTTGGCGCCGTCGCCCGTCACCCGGCAGCGATAGGTCTCGTCCGGCCCCTTGCAGTGGACGCAGTAGTCGGCGGCGTCGGCGGCGGACGCAAAGAGGCCCAGCGCGGCAGCGCCTAGCGCCGCGGACCAAAGCACGCCCGAATGGATGCGCCAACCCATAGCGTTCCGCCATCCCCTTGGCTGGTTCGTCCCAGCCTATCATATTGGAGGCAGGGACAATACCGGGCCCAAAGAGGCTGAAATAGGTCAGGCGTGTTGACCGCCTTCGAGCGGAACAGTAAGGCTTGCGCCAACGGAGACGTGGCCGAGAGGCTGAAGGCGGCGGTTTGCTAAACCGTTATACGGTCAAAAGCCGTATCGGGGGTTCGAATCCCCCCGTCTCCGCCATTATGCGCCGGCCTAAGAGGACAACGATGGCTACCAGGCCCCGAACGGCCCCCGAAACCGCCCCCGAAGCGGATTTCGACCGCGCCTTTATCGAGGCCGAGCGCAACCGCTTTGCCGGGCGGGCTCTGTCGTTCCTGATCGTGCTCAACGGCGCCGCCGCGCTGATCCTCCTCTTCGTCATGGCGCAGGCCCGCGAATCGACCGTCGACGGAAAGGTGGCGGCAGCCCTGCTGTTCTTCTCGAGCGGGGCGATCGCAGCCTTGGTCAGCGCGTTCCTGGCCTATGTCAATCGCACCGTCAGGATGAGACAGTCGGCGCAACGGGAAAATCTCAGGGCGGCACTCCGTGGGCTCGCCATCGCCGCCTCCATCGGCAGCGGGGCCGCTTTCCTGGTCGGCATGAACATGGTCGCCAATAGCGCCGTCGAGAAATCGAGCTCGCACCCGAAAGGCTCGCGTGAGGACAAGTTGCGGAAGACGCCCCCCGTCGAGAAGGTGAAGCTCCAGGAGCGCCTGATTAAGGGGTAAGGGGCGGGAGGCCTAGGGCGGGCCGGTCATCTCGCGGGTGAAGTCCGCCCAGACCTCGCGGGCCTGGGACGTCAATACACCAAGCTTCTCGCCGGCCACGTCCCAATTGACGATGCGCTTTTGCGTCTCGCCGTCCGTCCCGGAATCGAGGACATAGACCGCGATGACCGTGAGCAAAACGCCGACGAGAATACCGAGTAAAAACCGCATGGAACCCCCACTTGAGACTGTCCCGATCATAGGCCGGGGCGGCGCCTAGAGGAAGATGCTTCCCTCGCGTCGCCCGCGTCTCCAGGTTGTCCTAAAGGCGCAGAACCCGCCCGCGAAGCGAGCGATTTCTCCCGAGCAGGATGCTGTGTCGCAGGGGCAACGCACCCTGGTTTGATCTTTGTCAAGGTTGGGCCGCGTCCGGTGGCGCATCTCTCACCCAAAGAGGGGTGAGACCATGACGGCCATGCTGGCGCGGGACGAGTGGAAGGCTCTTTCGGATTTTCTGGCGCTCGGCGCGGCGGCGCTTTGCGTCATCATCGGCCTTGTGCTGGCGCTGGCGGGCGAGGACCGGGTCATCGCCTTCCACGGTTGCGTCCTCTTGGCCGCGGCGGCGCTCGCCTTCCTCTTCATGCTAACGCAGATCATCGACGGGCGGGCCCCCGACGAGGGCACAGGCTACGCCGACGGCGTGGTCCGGGCCGGGGTCATCGCCACAATGTTCTGGGGGCTCGCAGGTTTCATCGTCGGCGACCTGATCGCTTGGCAGCTCGCCTATCCCGTTTTCAACTTCGATCTGCCCTGGACGAATTTCGGCCGCTTGAGGCCGGTCCACACCTCCGCCGTGATCTTCGCCTTCGGCGGCAACGCGCTGATCGCCACGTCGCTTTATGTGGTGCAGCGCACCTGCCGCGCGCGGCTCGCCGGCAAGTGGTCGCCCTGGTTCGTGTTCTGGGGCTATCAGCTGTTCCTGGTGCTCGCGGCCACCGGCTACGTCCTCGGCGTCACCCAGTCGAAGGAATATGCGGAGCCCGAATGGTACGTCGACATTTGGCTGACCATCGTTTGGGTCGTCTACTTCCTCGTCTTCGTCGGCACCATCGCCAGGCGGCGCGAGCCGCACATCTACGTCGCCAACTGGTTCTACTTGGCGTTCATCGTCACCGTCGCCATGCTGCACATCGTCAACAACCTGGCGGTGCCGATCTCGCTGGTGGGCTCGAAGAGCTACATCATCTATTCCGGCGTGCAGGACGCCATGACCCAGTGGTGGTACGGCCACAACGCGGTGGGCTTCTTCCTCACCGCGGGCTTCCTCGGCATGATGTATTACTTCGTGCCCAAGCGCGCCGAGCGGCCGATCTACTCCTACCGGCTTTCGGTGGTCCACTTCTGGTCGCTGATCTTCATCTACATCTGGGCCGGACCGCACCATCTGCACTACACGGCGCTGCCGGACTGGGCGCAGACGCTCGGCATGACCTTCTCGATCATCCTGTGGATGCCGTCCTGGGGCGGCATGATCAACGGGCTGATGACGCTGTCCGGCGCCTGGGACAAGCTCAGAACGGACCCGGTGATCCGCATGCTCGCCGTGGCGGTGGCCTTCTACGGCATGTCGACCTTTGAAGGGCCGCTGATGAGCATCAAGTCGGTGAATGCGCTGTCGCACTACACCGACTGGACCATCGGCCACGTGCATTCGGGTGCGCTGGGCTGGGTCGCCTATATCACCTTCGGGGCGCTCTATTGCCTGGTGCCGTGGCTGTGGCACCGCAAGGCGCTCTATTCGCAACGGCTCGTCGAGTGGCACTTCTGGATCTCGACGCTTGGCATCGTGCTCTACATCACCTCCATGTGGGTGTCGGGCATCCTGCAAGGGCTGATGTGGCGGGCCTACGATTCCCTCGGCTTCCTCGAATACTCCTTCGTCGAGACCGTAGAGGCGATGCATCCGTTCTACGTGATCCGGGCGACCGGCGGATTGCTGTTCCTCATCGGCGCACTGCTCATGGCCTACAATTTGTGGCGCACGGTCCGCGGCGATCAGCCGGTCGACGCGGCGGAGCAGCCGCGGGTCGCCGCCGCCCCCGAATACCGGCCCGGCGAATATGTGGCGCCGGCGGAATAAGGGGAACGGAATGAGCTGGGCAAAACACCAAATCTTCGAGAAGAGCTCGATCGTTCTTTTGATCGGCATTCTCGTGGTGGTCGCTATCGGCGGCCTGATCGAGATCGCGCCGCTGTTCTGGCTCTCCTCGACCATCGAGAAGGTGCAAGGCATGCGGCCCTATACGCCGCTCGAGCTTGCCGGCCGCGACATCTATGTGCGCGAGGGCTGCTATCTCTGTCACAGCCAGATGATCCGCTCGCTCAAGGACGAGGTCGAGCGCTACGGTCATTACAGCCTCGCCGCCGAGAGCATGTACGACCATCCCTTCCAATGGGGCTCGAAGCGCACCGGCCCCGATCTGGCGCGGGTCGGCGGCAAGTATTCCGACGAATGGCACCGCGCGCATATGGTCGATCCTCGCTCGGTGGTGCCGGAGTCCGTCATGCCGGGCTATCCGTTCCTGGCTGAGCGCGAGCTCGACTATGACGACATCGAGGAACGCTTGCGCGTCAACGCCACGGTCGGCGTGCCTTACACCGAAGAGATGATCGTGAGCGCGCGTGCCGATCTCGAGCGTCAGGCGGGCACGGACACCGAGGCGCTCGAAACGTTCCTTGCGCGCTATCCCAAGGCCCAGGCGCGGCCGTTCGACGGCGATGCAAGCTATGTCTCCGAGCTCGATGCGCTGATCGCCTACATGCAGATGTTGGGGACGCTGGTCGACTTCGCGACGTTCGACGCCGCGGGCCCCAATCTCAGGTGAGGAAAACGCGATGACCTACGAGCAAGTGGCATCCATCAGCCAAGTGGCGGCGCTCCTCTTCTTTATCGCGCTGTTCGCCGCCGTGGTGATCTACGCGTTCTGGCCCGGCAACAAGAAGAAGTTCGAAGAGGCGGCGCGATTGCCCCTTGAGCAGGACCCGGAACCAGAGCCCGAGCCCGCGCGCAAGAACAAGAAAGACGACTGAGCCATGGCCAAGAAACAAGGCGAGACGTCGGCGGACGAGGAAACGACCGGCCATGAATGGGACGGCATTCAGGAGCTGAACAAGCCGCTGCCCAAATGGTGGCTCTATACGTTCTATGCCTGCATCGTCTGGGCGATCGGCTATTGGATTCTCTATCCAGCCTGGCCGCTGATTTCGAGCCATACGGCGGGCTATCTCGGCTATAGCCAGCGCGAGGTGGTCGCGGCGGATTTGGCGCAAGCGCAAGCTGATAAGGCCGGCTTCCGCGACAGGATCGCCGCGAGCGACCTTGAGACCATTCAATCCGACCCGGAGTTGCTCAACTTCGCGCTGGCCGGCGGCGCGGCGGCGTTCGGCGACAATTGCGCGCCGTGTCATGGACGTGGCGCGCAAGGGGCCTTCGGCTATCCGAACCTGCAGGACGATGCCTGGCTCTGGGGCGGCTCGCTCGACGACATCCACCACACGATCCAGTTCGGCATTCGCGCCGACGACTCCGAGACCCGTAACAGTCAGATGCCGGCTTTCGGCAAGCTCGGCATGTTGAAACCGGACCAAGTGTCCGACGTGGCCGAGTATGTGCTGTCGCTCTCCGGCAATGAAGGCGATGAAGAGGCCGCGGAACGGGGGCAAGCGCTCTTCGCCGCCAATTGCGCCGCGTGCCACGGGCCGGAAGGCCGAGGCAATCAGGCGCTCGGCGCGCCGGACCTTTCGGACGAGCTCTGGCTCTACGGCGGCGACAAGGCGACCGTGGTGCAGACGATTACCAATAGCCGCAGCGGCATGATGCCCGCATGGCACGAGCGCCTCGATCCCGCGACGATCAAGGAGCTCGCCATCTACGTCCACTCGCTGGGCGGCGGCCAGTAGCCCCAAAGGGCTGAAGTGATGGCAATGATCGACGTGCAGGTACAGCACAGCGCCCCGATGACGGGCGGAAATGGAAACGCGCGCCCCGCCGAGGCGGCGCCTGGCGTGGCGCGGAGCGATGTGCCCACCGTCAGCAGCGAGAGGCAGTCACTCTACGCCGGGCGGGTGAAGGTCTATCCCAAGGAGGCGCATGGCCGGTTCCGGACGGTCAAATGGATCGTCATGGCCGTCACGCTTGGCATCTACTATGTGTTCCCGTGGATCCGCTGGGACCGGGGCCCATACCTTCCCGATCAGGCCGTGCTGCTCGACCTTCCGGCGCGCCGCTTCTATTTCTTCTTCCTCGAGATCTGGCCGCAGGAATTCTATTACGTCACCGGCCTTCTGGTTCTGGCGGCGCTGGCGCTGTTCCTCGTCACCTCGGTGGCAGGGCGCGTGTGGTGCGGCTACACCTGTCCGCAGACGGTGTGGACCGATCTGATGATCGCCGTGGAGCGCTTCTGGCAGGGCGACCGGAACCAGCGTCTCAAGCTGGACAAGCATCCCTGGGCGGCCGAGACGATCTGGAAGAAGTCGGCGACCCATATCAGCTGGCTGCTGATCGCCGTCGCCACGGGCGGCGCCTGGGTCTTCTACTTCGCCGACGCACCGACCCTTGCCGGAGAGCTGGTGACGTTCGACGCGCCGATGGTGGCGTATCTTTTCATCGGGCTGTTCACGGCGAGCACCTATGTCCTCGGCGGCATCGCCCGTGAGCAGGTGTGCATCTATATGTGCCCCTGGCCGCGCATCCAGGGCGCGATGTTCGACCGGGACTCGCTACTGATTTCCTACCGCACCTGGCGGGGCGAACCGCATGGGCCGCATAAGGCCGGGCAGTCCTGGGAGGGCCGCGGGGATTGCGTCGACTGCCGGCAATGCGTGGCCGTCTGTCCGACCGGCATCGACATCCGCAACGGACCGCAACTCGAGTGCATCCAATGCGCGCTATGCATCGATGCGTGCGACGAGATCATGGACAAGGTGGACCGGCCGCGCGGGCTGATCGCCTACGACACCGTGCGCAACCTCGATGCTGGCGCCGAGAACGCCGAGCCGCTGCGGTTGCTCCGTCCGCGCGTGATCCTCTACGCCGCGGCGATTGCCGTGGTGGGCCTGATCATGGTTGTGGCGCTGGCCATCCGGCCCGTGCTCGACGTGAACGTGTTGCATGACCGTAATCCGCTTTATGTCCGGTTGTCGGATGGCGGCGTGCGCAACGGCTTCACGGTCAAGCTCATGAACAAGCTCTATCTGCCGCGGGCCTTCAAACTCGGCGTCGAAGGATTGCCCGGGGCCAAAGTCGATATGGTGGGTCATGAAGGGGGCGTCGTGCCGGTGCCGCCGGACAACATTCAGTCGGTCCGGCTCTATGTGACGCTCGACAAGCAGGGGGCGCGTGCACTTGCCGAGCAGGCCACGACGTTCGACATTGTGATCACCGACATCGCCAGCGGCGAGGAGACCGCGCACGAAGCGACATTCCAGGGGCCGCCGCGATGAGCACGCACGGCCGGTCTTCGCAGCGGTGGTTCGCGAACGGCATCGAGGGACGCCATGTGCTGATGGGGCTCGTCGCGTTCTTCGGCGTGATGTTGGTGGCCAACGGGCTGCTCGTCTATTACGCGCTCGGCACGTTCAGCGGCGGCGACAGGCCCGACCCCTATCGCAGCGGTCTGACCTACAACGAGACGATTGCCGCGGGGGAGCGCCAGGCCGCGCTCGGCTGGCAGAGCGAGATCGCCTACGACCCGGCTGCGGCAAGGCTGACTTTGCGGTTCGCTGACAAAGCGGCGGAACCGGTCTCGGGCTTAAGGCTCGACGGGCAACTCACGCGCCCGGCCACGGACCGGGAGGACCAGGGCCTCGCGTTCACGGAAGTCTCGCCAGGGGTCTATGCCGCGGAGGTGGCGCTCGGACCCGGGCGCTGGGTGCTCTCGGTGGAGTCTTTGCTGGATGAGGGCGGCGAGCCGCTCCACCGCTTGAAGCGGCGTCTCTTCGTCGCGGACCGGCCATGACGGCGCATCCGACCACATTCGCCAAGCAGGCGGCGGAAGCGGGCCAAGCGACGCTGACCCTTGCCGTGGAGGATATGCATTGCGGCGGCTGTCTGCGCGCTGTGGAGCAGGCCGCCATGCGGGTGCCTGGGGTCGACAGCGCGCGCGCCTCGCTCGCCGCCAAGCGGCTGACCGTGACCTATGACCCGGCACAGGCCGGCGAGGTCGCGCTGATCGGCGCCCTCGACCGCATCGGCTTCACGGCCTCGCTCATGGATTCGGCAAAGCAGGACCGGGGCGACGCGCGGCAGAAATATCTTTTGCGGCGCGTGGCGGTGGCGGGCTTCGCCGCCATGAATATCATGCTGCTGTCGATCGCCGTGTGGTCGGGGGAGGGCGGCGATATGGATCCGGCTTTGGCCGGGCTGTTCCGCTGGCTTTCCGCCCTGATCGCGCTGCCCACCGTCGTCTATGCGGGGGCACCGTTCTTCACCTCGGCCTATGCGGCGCTCCGAGGGCGCCGGCTCAACATGGACGTGCCGATCTCGCTGGCGATCATTCTGGCGACGGGCATGAGCCTCTATCAGACCATGCTCAACACCGAGCAGGTCTATTTCGACGCCGCCGTCACCTTGCTATTCTTCCTTCTGGTCGGGCGCTATCTCGATGAGACGTTGCGGGTGCGCGCACGTGGCGAAGCGCAAAACCTTCTGAGTTTGCAGAACGGCATCGCCACGGTGATCGACCCGGACGGCATGCGGCGGCAAGTCGCCGCCAACGCGCTTCGGCCCGGTGACCGGCTGCTGGTCGCGGCCGGTGAGCGGGTCGCGGCGGACGGCCGCGTCATAAGCGGCCGCGGACAGATCGATCAGAGCCTGATCACGGGCGAGACGGCGCCCGCCTCCGTCGAGACGGGCACGCAAATCTATGCGGGCACCCTCAACCTGACGCGCAGCCTGGAGATGGACGTCACGGCGGCCGACGACGCGACGCTGCTCGCCGAGATCGGCCGGTTGATGCTGGCCGCCGAGCAGGGCAAGGCGCGTTACCGCCGGCTTGCGGACCGTGCGGCGCAGATCTACGCACCCGCCGTGCATGGCCTCGGGCTTGCGACCTTCATCGGCTGGCTTGCGTTCGGCGCCACGTGGCAAACGGCGCTCACCTATGCCATCGCCGTGCTGATCATCACGTGTCCTTGCGCGCTCGCGCTCGCCGTGCCGGCGGTGCAGATCGCCGCCGCCAGCCGTCTGTTCAAGCGGGGCATCATGGTCAAGGCGCCGGACGGGCTCGAGCGTATCGCCGAGATCGACACGGTGGTCTTCGACAAGACCGGAACGCTCACGCTCGGGAAGCCGCAACTGATTGATCCAGAGGATATTTCTGATGACGTCTTGGCGTCCGCGGCGGCGCTGGCCGCGGCCAGCCGCCATCCGTATTCGCGCGCGCTGGTCGCCGCGGCGGAGCGGCGGGTCGGCGCCGTCCAACCCAGGACCGGGATCGACGAGACCCCGGGTGAGGGCTTGTCGTGCGCCGATGAACGGCTGGGAGCGGCCGCTTGGTGCGGCGTGGAGACCGAGGACGCGCAAGGCAGCCGGGTGTGGTACCTGCGGGGCGAGGAGGCGCCGGTGTGCTTCCGCTTTGCCGACGGCTTGCGTCCCGATGCGGCCGAGACGGTCGCCGAATTGAAGCGGCGCGGTTTCGACGTGGCGCTTTTGTCCGGCGATTGCCAAGCCGTGGTCGAGCAGGTGGCGCGCGAGGCGGGGATCGATAATTGGCGCGCGGAGATGAAGCCCGCCGACAAGATCGCCTGGCTCGAGGGCCGCGCCCAGGAAGGGCGCAAGGTCCTCATGGCCGGCGATGGGCTCAACGACGCGCCGGCGCTCGCGGCGGCGCACGCGTCCATCTCGCCGGCGAGCGCCGCAGATATCAGCCAGCGTGCCGCCGATTTCGTGTTCCAAGGCGCCAAGCTCGGTCCCGTGGTCGAGGCGATCGATACGGGTCGGCGGGCACACCGCATGGCCTTCCAGAATTTCGGCGTGGCCGCGGTCTACAACACGATCTGCGTACCGCTCGCCATGGCGGGATACGTGACGCCGCTGATCGCGGCCATCGTCATGTCGAGCTCCTCGATCCTGGTCACGCTGAACGCGGCACGGCTCGCGGGAGGAGGGCGCAGATGACCGCGCTCGCTTGGCTGATCCCGGTGGCTCTGGTGTTGGGCGCGCTCGGTCTCGCCGCCTTCCTGTGGGCTTTGAAGACGGGCCAGTTCGAGGATCTCGAAGGCGCGTCCTATCGCGCCCTGGAAGACGACCCGCCGGACGACGAGATCGGCCGCGACTAGCCGCTAGCTCGCGCGGCGCTCGTCGTCGGGGAGGTCGGGGACCTCGGACTTGTCCGCCTGGCTCGCCGGCGCGAGCGCCGCGGCGATGGCATCGTCCACCGTCGACATCCAGACGAACTGGACCTCGCCGCGCGCGGACTCCGGCACGTCCTCGTAGTCCTTCTTGTTGCGCTCCGGCAGCATCACCGTGGTGATGCCGGCACGCACCGCCGCCAGAACCTTGTTCTTCACCCCGCCGATGGGCAGCACGAGGCCGCGCAGCGAGATCTCGCCGGTCATGGCGACGTCGTTCTTCACGGTGCGCCCGGTCAGAAGCGAGGTGAGCGCGATGAACATGGCGACGCCCGCGGACGGTCCGTCCTTGGGGATGGCGCCGGCCGGCACGTGCAGATGGATGTCGGACTTCTCGAACAGGCCGGGATCGATGCCGAGCATCTCGGCGCGCGCCTTCACCAGGGACAACGCGGCTTGCGCGCTCTCCTTCATGACGTCGCCGAGCTGGCCGGTGAGGATCAGCTTGCCGTTGCCGGGCACCCGGGCGCATTCGATGAACAAGATGTCGCCGCCGGTTGGCGTCCAGGCGAGACCTGTCGCCACGCCGGGCACGGAGGTGCGCATGGCGACTTCGTTCTCGAATTTCCGCGCGCCGAGAAGGTCGTGGAGATCCTCCGGCGCGATGCGCATGTGAGACGTGTCGCCCTCGGCGACGCGCATGGCGATGTGATGGAGGATCGCGCCGATCTCGCGCTCCAGATTGCGCACGCCCGCCTCGCGGGTGTAGCCGGTGATGATGGCGCGGATCGCGTCCTCGCTGATCTCCAGCTGTTCCGGGGTGAGGCCGGTATCTTCTAACTGGCGCTTGACCAAATAGCGCTTGGCGATCTCGACCTTCTCCTCCTCGGTGTAGCCGGGGATCTCGATGACCTCCATGCGGTCACGCAGAGGTCCCGGGATCTGGTCGAGCACGTTCGCGGTGCCGATGAACATCACCTTGGACAGGTCGAAGGGCACGCCGAGATAGTTGTCCCGGAAGGTCGAGTTCTGAGCCGGGTCGAGCACCTCCAGAAGTGCTGCCGAAGGGTCGCCATGGAAGCTGGCGGAGAGCTTGTCCATCTCGTCGAGCATGAACACGGGGTTCCGCGTGCCGGCCTTGCGCAGCGCCTGCACGATATTGCCCGGCAACGCGCCGATATAGGTGCGCCGGTGCCCGCGGATCTCCGCTTCGTCATGGACGCCGCCCAGGCTGATGCGGCCGAACTCGCGGCCCATGGCGCGCGCGATCGACTGGCCGAGCGAGGTCTTGCCCACGCCGGGCGGGCCGACGAAGCACAGAATGGGGCTCTTGCCGTCCGGGTTCAGCTTGCGGACCGCGAGATATTCGAGAATGCGCTGCTTCACCTTGGGCAGGCCGTAATGGTCCTCGTCCAGGATGCGCCGCGCCTCGGCGATATCGATGGTCTCCTCGGAGAGCTTCGACCACGGCAGCTCGATCAGCCAGTCGAGATAGGTGCGGATCATGCCGTGCTCGGCGGACGCCTCGGGCATGCGCTTCAGCCGCTTCAACTCCTTCTTCGCCTGCGTCTCGGCCTCCTCGGGCATCTTCGCGTTGTCGACCGCCTCGCGCAGATCGGCGATCTCGGCCTGGCTGTCCTCGCCCTCGCCAAGCTCCTTTTGAATCTGGCGCAGCTGCTCGCGCAGGATGTGCTCGCGCTGGCGGCCGCTCAACGATTCCTGCGTCTGCTCGCCGATCTGCTTCGACAGGCGCAGCACCTCGATCTGCTGGGCGAGTTCGCGCAGCAGCTTGTCGATGCGCTGCGAGACGTCGAAGGTTTCGAGCAGGCTCTGCTTTTCGGGCGGACTGATGTCGACGACATTGGCGATGAAATCGGCCAATTGCGACGGGGATTGCAGCTGCTCGATCGCGCCGGCGATCTCATCCGGCACGCTGGGCAGCAAGGCGACCGCCTCGCGGGCCCGCTCGCGCAATTGATGCACGCGCGCGGCAAGCTCGGTGGAGTAGACCTCCGCCTCGCCGATCTCCTCGATGCGCGCGGCAAGGAACGGGTAGCCGTCCAGGAACTCGAGCACCTTGAAGCGGCGCGTGCCGCGGACCACGAGATGATGGCTGCCGTCCGGCGCCGTCACATAGCGCATGATCTCGGCGATGGTGCCGACGCGGTGGAGGTGATCGGGGCCGGGGGCGTCGGCGGAAGGGTTGCTCTGCAGGAGAACGCCGATGGGCTTCTCGCTCTGCGCCGCGGCCTGGGCGCCGGCGATGCTTTGCGGGCGGCCGACCATGAGCGGCGCCACGATGCCCGGAAAGAGCACGGCGTTGCGGGTGGGCAGCAGGATCAGTGCGCCCTCGGGCAGCTCCGGGTGTGACACGGACTCGCGCGCCGGCGCGGCACTCCGCGTCTCCGCGGCGGGAGCTGCCTGCTCGGTTTTCAGACTTTGTTCTCTGTCGTTCATGGTCTGGACTTCGGTCTTAAGGTTAGCCGGTCTTCGTAAAGGTCAAAATCAGGCAACCATTTTGCAGCTCGCGGGCGGCAAGCTGCAGCCGGTCGGACAACGCGATGCGGCGCTCGAAGCGGCCGTATGGAATCTCGAGCCGCACGATATTGGCGCGGCGGCCGGCGCATGGCAGGGGCCTCATGCCGGTAATGATCAGGGTCGCGCCTTCGATCTCGGCGCGGACGGCGTCCGGCGCCACGCCGGGCAGCGCCGTGATGATGACCAGCTCGCGCTCGGTCTCGAACACATCGACCGGAGGTTCCCAGCGCGCGGCGCGGGTCTCGGACGGTTCGAAGAACTGGCGGTGAAGCTGCTCGGCCTGCTTCAGCATGGCGCAGGCTTCGGCAAACATCTGGGTCTTGGGATCACGCATCGCGCCTCGCAGATTTCCTTGTCCGCTCGCTGTGCCTGATCGGTGTTAACGCCCGGCAAAGGTCCGGGGCATGAGGCAAGTCAAAATAAAGCGTGGATCGTGCGGCGTTGAGGGAAGAGCCCTCTTTATCTGGGTTTTCGCAACCCATCCTGCAAGGGCGGAAAGGCCGCAGGCTCTAGGGGAGCTTATCGGTGGTGAGGCCCGGAATGTGGGTGATCACGGGCCTGTTCGGCGTCTGCGGCTGGATCGGGTCCGGCGTCCTGACGACCTGCGGCGTGTTCGGCACGCGGACCCGCGGCTCGGGCACGCGGTGCAGAATGATCGGGTTTGCCCCGTCGTAATAGAGCTCCTTGACGAACGGCTCGTCCGGATAGCGGCCGGTCGGCTGGATGCCGTAATAGAACGGCCAGGGGCCGCCCTTGATCTTGTAGAGCTTGGTGCCGAAGCTCCGGCCCGAAACCGCGGCGAGGATGAGATTGGTGTCGGTGGACGTGGTCTGCCGCATGATCGGCGCGCCGGGCCCGCCGATGGCGAACAGATTGCCGCTCTGGCGCAGGGTGTAGCGGCGGCCGCCGCGGCTGAGCGCGAGAGAATCGCCGAACACGAAGGCGAACACCGCCCGGTTGGCGCTGTGCACGATGCCTTGGAAGATGCCGCCGCGCACGGTCAGTTCGCCCGCCGGCGTTCTCACCTTCACGCCCGGCGCCTGCTTGGACAGCTTGCCGCCCACGAAGCGCAGCGCGCCCTTTGATAGCGTGGCGGCCAGCTCGCCGGAGCCCTTGCGCGGGTCGTAGACGAACCTGTCGATGACCAGATCGGATTGCGGGCCGACGGTGAAGGTCGAGCCGTCCACCAGCAGCACCTGCACCACGCCGGAATCGGAGGTGGAGATGCGCTCGTTATAGAAGACGGACTTGCCGATCTTGAGGGTCTTGGTCTCGCCGCCTTGGGGCTTCGAGGTGGCTTGAGGGGTGACGGCGGCGGCGACGCCGACGCGCTCACCGGCTTCGCTCGCTTGAGGGGTCATGAGGGCCAGGCCCGCGACGAAGGCGGTGGCGAAAGCGGCCGAGGCGGCCGGTCCAATGGTCGATTGTGGCATGAACTCCCCGTCGATCCCCATCTTCGATCGGGGGTATATGGGGACCGGGCGGAGGGGCGGCAACCCCCGGAAAAGCCCCGGAAAGTCTTGGTTTTTTTGGCCAAGCGTCGGCCGTCGCCAAGCACAGACCTCGTCATCGCCCGGCTTGACCGGGCGATCCAGTAATCACCACAGTCAGCGGATGAACGGACGCGTGTACTTCGTGTACATCCTCGCCAGCGACATTGGCGGTACACTCTACATTGGCGTGACGAACAACCTCGTCCGGCGTGTTTACGAGCACAAGGAAAAGCTCGTGAAGGGCTTCACCAAGCGCTATGGCGTTGTCCGCTTAGTCTATTTCGAGCAATTCGCCGAGATTGGCGCCGCCATTCAGCGCGAGCATCGCCTGAAGAAGTGGAAACGCAGTTGGAAGATCGACCTGATCGAGCAGCACAATCCGAATTGGGACGACCTCTATCTTTCGATCGCCGCCCCTTGAGTTTACTGGATCGCCCGGTCAAGCCGGGCGATGACAAGAACAGAGCGGCCCGGCGGGAGCAAAGTTACCGGCGGGTGAGACGCTACTCGGCGACGATGAAGGTGGTGCGGTCGAGGCCCGTATTGCCGGTCTCGGGGCTATGGGCATAGACGGTGACGTCGTAGACCCCTGCGCCGAACACAGGCACGCTTCCCTTGAACTGGCTGGTCTGGCCGGCGAAGACGAGATCGACCGGCGCGAGCTTCTCGCCGTTCCGCGTCACCAGCGCCTTCACGGTCAGCTTGTCCGCATCCCACAAGCCGCCCGGCGTGATGGGGCAGCCGCACATCAGCGCCACGTTGGCGCGCAAATCGACGTTCGTCGTGTCCGGCGGCAGCTTCACATGGGCCGGCGGGTCGAGCACGTCGACCACATAGCCCGGGAGCTCGAGCACCCAGCCGTCGCCGCCGGTGATATGCGCGCCGGGCACGACCCATTGGGTGGCGCTCGCCCGGTTGGCGGCTTGGGCTTGCGCGAGCGGGCCGTACGCTTCCGCCTCGATCAGGCGGGGCGCGTCGAGGTCGAGCGTGGCGGTGAAGTGCGCGGACCCCTTGCTCGAGAGCACGGCCCGGGCGCCGCGATCCTCGTGCATGATCTTTTCGGTGTCGCCGGTCGAGCCCGCGGTGACGCCCTTGGCCAGGATCTCGCCCGTTTCGGCGTCGCGCAGGATGACGCGCGCGCCGCCCATGGAGGTACCGACGAACTTGGAATCCTTGCCGAGCACGCGCACGGTGATCTCGGTGGGCTCGGCGAAGGCTGGTCCGGTGAAGCCGGGCACGGCGAAAACGGCAATGGAGAAGACTTCAAGGGAGAAGACGATAAGGCGCGCGGCGCGCGCGCGGCGGGGCAGGGTGAGGGGTCTCGTGAGGGTCGGCATGAACGACGGCATGGGGATTCTCCCGCGTCACGGTGGCGGTCGGCGCCCAGTCTAACGCGAGCGCGCACGGTCTCGCCATCCAGTGTCGCGATTTAGGAGAGAGACGCCTTGAGGGGTGTCAAAGGTGGCTGATTAGCGGGGGACTTGAGTGCCGCCAAAGATGCCGTTGGCTCTCCACTTGTCGTTGCTCTTGAAGACATCGAAGTTGCCGATGACGCCCTTCGGATAGCCTCCAGGGTTCGGCCCAACAAAGGAGCCGGCTACCGAACCACCGATCTTCTTGTCCGCGTTGCCTACAACACCGACGAAATGATTATTGCCGACGAAATGCTTACAGAGGATACCTCCTCCGCAAATTGGTCCACCAAAACTCTTGTTGTCAAAATTAGCGATGTCCAGACGGCCACTGCGATTTTGGAAGTTCCAATTCATATCCATGTCGCCTGTCGCCACATACTGATTCCAGCTGCCATCTTTGAGTTTTGACACAGTGCCGATTGCGTCTCCCTCGTAGTACGCCTCGCCAAAGGTCGGCAAATCGTCTGCCGGGACGATATCTCCGGCGATCCACCAGCCAAGATGCACGTCGTCCGTGACTTGCTGCTCGTCATAATTCTCGTAATTCATGCGAGCGCCCCAAGCACCCCACTTGATGAAACTGCAGTCCTGACAGAAGGCGCGTTTCTGAACTGGACCATCAGGGGTTTCGACCGTCTGTCCGGGAAATAGTACGGCGTTGGCGTTGATGGCATCGGCGCTGACGAAGTAGCTGCTTGTATCCGGCGTGTAGGTATGCGTTCTCGTCAACAACCCAAAGAAATAGCGTTCATCCTCCTTGATTGTGGATTCCCCGGGTGTCTCAAACGCCGCAAATATGTTGTCATCGATAAAGGCCGAGTTGCCTTCGCCTCCGAATTTGAGGTTGTAGCGAGGGTTTTGTAGCAGATGGCCGCCGACCGCGCCGTGCCCAACCTTGAGGGACGCAGTCATAGTGTTGGCTTCAGCATCCAACGATAGCATGACGTCGTTGGGCGAGTTGCTGACCAACGTATCGGGAGAGCCATTGCCCGACCGCTGCACAAAACCTGCCGCATAACCATTGAAGTCGCCGGAGGTTTGGGTCGGCGCCTCCAGCGTCTGGGTCCCAATGCCGATATGGTAGGTGGCGCCCGATTGCTCCTCGGGCGTATCGTTGGCCGCCGTCGGGTTCAGAGGCGTATCGCGAAAGATGTCGTGCGAGCCGGTCGAGTCGGCGCCAATGACGATGTTCGGATTTTCAGTGCCGAGAAAGTGCGAGTCGTCAGGACCCGCGAGACTGGCGATATCGCCGCTGAAGCTGTAGTTGGCGCCGTCGACGTCGGACCCTCCGCGCCGCGAGCCCGAAATCCCGTCCGTCGGATTCCACTCGCCGAGCGCGATGTTAATGAACGATTCGCCTTCGGATTCGCCGCCGCCGAGGACAAAGGTTGATTGCAACCACACAGGACGGCTGGTGTCATCGGAGCCGCCGTCCTGCTCAAGCGCGAACAGAGCCGACGGACTACCTATCCCACTCTCGGGTGTTGAATTGGCGGACGCGAACGGACCGAACGAGCCCGGCTGCGTGATGTCTTGGGTTAGCTGGAAGACATGAATCTTGCCGCTCGGCGCTTCGAATTGGTGCCCGGTGCCGCCGATCAAAAGTAGCGGGTCGGGCTCGTTGGGATTCGTGGGGATGACGAAGTCACCCTGGCCGTACTGTCCTGCCATCACCTGATAAGCGAAGAAATCCTGCTTCAAGACGGCGATGCCGGCATAGTTCCGGGTCACGCCATCCTGGGTGATCTTGGCGTTGGTGACTGGGCAAATGCCATCTTCACATGTCGCCGCCGGAAACGATGCAGGGAAGTCGACTTTGGCTTGGGAGATCGTATGCGTTTCAATGGTCTGGCAACTTGAATCGGTGCAATTGGCGTCGAGCAGCCCAGAGACCGTGCCCACGAAGCGGCCGTCGACGATGCTGAAGGTCCAGGTGAAGTCGTCCGCAAGTGGAGGTCCGGGAGGAGTATTCCCGTAATTGCCGCCGCCGAGCACGCCACCCGATCCATTGTCGGTCGTGTACTTTGAATGGGGGTCATTTGGGAAAGCGGTGTAGGCGCCCGGGGTGCCGAGCACGCGGAAGGTGACTTGTACTGGATCTGGTGGGGAGGGGTCTTCCGTGGTCGTGGTCGTCGTCGTGGTCGTCGGTGTCTCCTTCTTCTCTTCCGCCTCGAGGGAGTCAACGATCCGCGTTTCCGTCGCATCCGAAATCAAGTCTTGTAGGCTGATGGTGTCCGCGAGTTGATCCGGTTGCACATCCGGCTGCTCGGTTTCCGTGGATCCAATGCCGTTGGTATTACTATTGGTCAGAGCCGCCATGACACCATTGATATCGGCGCGGGTCGTGGGGCGGACGGTGGGCGTACCGCTCGTGGTGTCGATGGTGTAACCGGGTTGGAAGACGCGCTGGTTGCCCAGCCGCATTTCGTTTCCGAACAGGAAGGAGAAAACGCCTCGGTTGCCGCTGAGGCTCGCCTGGAACATGCCGCCGCGAATGGCGAGCGCGCCGGCCGGGGTTTTTACCGTCACGCCGCCTTCGTTCTTGGAGATCTTACCGCCGACAAAGCGCATGGCGCCCTTGGAGAAGGTGGCGACGACCTGACCCGTCTTCTTGCGCGGGTCGTAGACGAAGCGGTCGATGACGAGGTTCGAGTTGGGGCCGACCGTGAAGGTCGAGCCGTCCACCAGCAGGACCTGGACGAGGCCGCTATCCGTGGTGTTGATCCGCTCGTTGTAGAAGATCGATTTGCCGATATTGAGCTGCTGGTTCGGCGTGCCGGAGAGGCTGGAAAAGGCGTCCGGGTTGACGGCCGCGGCCACGCCGACCTTCTCGGCGTTCACGGAACTCATCGTGGCGGCAAGGGCGAGCGAGGTGCCAAGCGCAAGCGCAGCCGCGCGCTTCGCACGGGCTCCACGCCATGGCGTCGAGTGGTGAATTGTGGCCATCCCTCAGAACCTCTTCCGCATCAAGAGAAGAGCGAGCCCATCCCTAAAGCGATTTATACCACGTTTCGGGGCCCGTATTGCCTAAAAGAGTGCGGGTTCCGACCCGATTTCCTAGCGGCTGGCGCCAAAAATGCCGGTCGCCCGGTAGTTCGTGTTGTTGCTGGCGTGCCAATTGCCGATGATTCCCGCAGCCGGGTCGTTGCCCCGGGCCGCAAAGGAGCCGTAGGCCCCGCCCGAGACGGAGCCTGCGATTCCCGCCATTCCGCTGAGCGAGCCCGAAAAGCGGTTCACCTGACGTGGCGCGGACATCGGACCGGAAACATTTAGCGGCCCATTCTGAGAATTGGCGTCAAAGTTGCTGATGGAAAGAGTGCCCTTCCGGGAGGCGAAGTTCCAGTCCATGCCGAGATCGCCCGCTGCAACGTAAGCGGGACCTGAACCGACAACGACGCTGCCTACGGCCGTGCCATTGTAGGTCGCCGTCCCTGTCTGTGGCAGGTCTGCGGCGGAAGGGATCTTGGCGGTGATCCACCAACCTGGGCTGATGGTGTCGATAAAATTATCAGGATCGGCATTGGAGCCGAACGTCATGATCGTCCCGAAGGCGCCCCAGTTCATGAAGCTGCAATTGGAACACAGCGCCGAGTTTTGGTTGTTCGGGTTGCCGGAGATAAAATAGCCCGCTGCGCTGGCTGCTTCGTACGCGGTGTTGCTGTTCTGGAAGACGCTGAGCGTCATCGACGTGCTGAGCCCTGGCAAGGCGTTCGGCGATCCTTGCGAGGATTGATAGCCGAGCACGTAACGATCCACGGCCGGATCACCGCCGGAGAAGTCGCGCAGGATAATGGTCGCGTTTGATCCATCCAATTTGAAATCATTCGGGCCCGTGCCCGAGACGATGTTGACGAAGCCAGGCTGCGGGTCGTCGGACGTGACGATGCCTGTGGCGTAGCCGCCGTCGGTCAGGGTGATCGGCGCGTCCGGGCTTGGCGTGTCCGGCGTGGGCGTATGCATGTTCGCCAATTCGCGGGCGATGGTGTCGTCGATCTGCGTCGCCGTGGCGTCGGCGATCAGCTGCTGCATGCTCAGGGTCTCGGCGAGCTGTTGCCGGGACTGGGGCGGCCCGTCGGGGGTCGTCACGCCCGACGTGTTCGTGTTGCTGTTGGTGAGCGCGGCCATGAGAAGCTGCGTGTCGGCCGCGGTCGTAGCCCGTACGACGGGCTGTCCCCCGTTGAAGTCGAGCGTGTAGCCCGGTTGATAGACGGTGTAAGTCTGACCGTTCTTGCCTGTAAAAGTCAGTTCCTCGCCGTAGAGGAATGAGAAGATGGAGTTTCCACCGGCCAGGTTGCCCTGAACCATCCCGCCGCGGATGGCGAGGCTACCGGCCGGCGTCTTGACGGTGACGCCATCCTCGCTCTTTGAAATCTTGCCGCCGATATAGCGCATGGTACCCTTGGAGAAGGTGGCGACGATCTCGCCGGTCTTCTTGCGCGGGTCGTAGACGAAGCGGTCAATGACGAGATTGGAGTTTGAGCCGACCGTGAAGGTCGAACCATCCACCAGCAACACTTGCACGACGCCACTTGCGTCCGTGCTGATGCGCTCGTTGTAGAAGATCGACTTGCCGATGCTGAGCTGCTGGTTGGGCGCGTCGGAGAGGCTCGAATAGGCGTCTGGGTTGACCGCCGCGGCGACCCCGACCTTTTCGGCCAAAACCGTCTTCGGCGAAAGCGTGAGACCGGCTACTAGAATGGCGGCTGCGGCGCGGGTTCCGATCATGGTCAGAATCTCTTCTGCACCCCAAGAAGAGTGATCAAGTCGTCATACGTCCTTATGTCGTAGTTGGATTTCTGATCGCGATATTCAACCTGTGGGACCAAAGCCCAGGTTTCCGCCACCGGGATCACCAAGGCGGTGCGCGCCCACCAGGTCTCGTCTTCCTCTGATTCGAAGAAATTGATGGTCGGGTCCGGCGCGTCGTAGTTCCGCAAGATGATGCCGCCGCCGAGCTGCCAGGTCCATGGATACTGGCCCTGCCAGAGGAAATTGTCGAAAGTCCAGGCGAAGCCGCCCGACAGCGCGATTTCCCAATCCGAATAGAAGTCTGCCTCGGCGTCCTCACGCTGCACATAGCCTTGGGTCGTGATCACGAAGCCGGGGCTCGTATAGTAGGAATAGGTCGCGCCGAGCCGGGTTTGCAGCCCGTCGCGCAGCGAGTTGGTCGGGAGCAGGTCGGTGTCGTTGAACTCGCGGTAGCGCGTCTCGACGCGAGCATCGAGCACGCTGCGCTCGGCGGAGAAGCTGAGCAGGCGGATGCCGGCGCCGGGCGCCGTGAAATAGGTCTCGTAGCCGAGATAGGCCAGATCGGCGATGGCATAGGTGTAGAGCCGGGTCTGGTCCCAGCCCCAGCGCTTCAGATTCCAGCTCGGGCCGAGCGTGAACTCGAAGAAGTCGAGATCGATGTCCTGCAGCTCGTTCTCGAAATAGGCGGTCGAGTAAGCGAGGAAATCGAACTCGATTTTGTCGCCCTGTTTCTTCAGGTCGTAGGAATAGTGCAGGGTGCCGATGTTGAGCGCGCTCCACCCAGGCTGACCAACCGACTGGTCGTCGAGGGTGAAGTCGATGCCGTTCAGTGTCACGCTGTTGGTGCCGGGCCCGAAATTCGCGTTGGTCTCGTAGCGGATGGCGCTGAAGATCGTGGCGGAGAAGGGCGGCGGATCGGCCGCGAGGGAAAGCTGCTGGATATAGAGCTGCACCTTTTGAGCGATGTCGGGCGGAACGCTCGGATTGGCGAGGACCTGCTCGAAATAGCTGCGCGCCACGTCGTAGGCGCCGAGGCGGTAGTAGAGAATGCCGAGCTCGAGCTGAATGCGCGGGGTGTTGGGCGCGTAGATCAGCATGCGCTCCATGGTCGAGATGGCGCCTTCGTAGTCGCCGGCATCGGCCGAGAGCTTGGCGTATTCGAAAGCGAGGTCGAGATCGTTCGGGCGCGCGATCATCTCTTGCAGCAACGCTTCGCGCCGCTGCTCCGAGGCTTCCGCCGCGTAGCCGGAATTGTGGCCGCCCACAACCAGAGCGGCCATCGCACCGGCGATCGCCAACTTTCCCCACAACCTCATCAGGACCGCTCGGCCTTTCCGAGAGGCGTCTTTGCAGGATGACCCCACAACACCCGCCCATCCGCGCAAACGTTAGCCAGTTAACCTATTGGCGACAAGGGCGCCTGCGTGTTTCTTGAGTGTTTTCAATGCTTCTGTGGCCGCCGGGGCACGGCATTGTCACCCTATGGTTAATATCTGAGCGGAGGTCGGTTTGAGCCAGGCTAAGCTGTTGGATTTCATGAGGCGGCCGGACATGTACAACCCGGCGCCTGCAACCGTTGAGTGCATCGAGACTCACGCCTCGGTCGTGTTTCTGGCCGGCGACCTCGCCTATAAGGTGAAGCAGGCGGTGAAGTACCCGTTTCTGGACTTCTCGACCCTGGAGAATCGGTACGCGGCTTTGCGCAACGAATTGCGCTTGAACCGGCGCACCGCGCCTCAGCTCTATCGTGAGGTCGTGCCCATAACGAAAGCCGATGGCGGCTTTCGATTCGGAGGGGACGAGGAGCCGGTCGAGTGGGCGCTGGTTATGCGCCGATTCGACCAAGGCTCGCTCCTCGACCGGCTCGCGGGCGAGGGCGAGCTGGCTTTAGAGGCGATGCCGCCGCTCGCGGGCGCCATCGCGCGCTTGCACGCTGGAGCCGACCGCATCCTCACCGAGGCGCATGCGGTCCGGCCGCTCGCCGGGATCATCGCCGAGCACGAGCAGGTTCTCGCCGAGAACGCGGATGTGTTTCCGCCGGAGGCCGCGGCGCTGCTCGCGGAGCGGACCCGCGCAGCGTTCGACACGCTCTCGCCCCTGCTTCGGGCGAGGGCGCGCGGCGGCTATGTGCGCCACTGTCACGGCGATCTGCATCTGCGCAACATCGTGGAGATCGATGGCGCGCCCGTGCTGTTCGACGCGCTCGAGTTCGACGACAGCCTCGCCACGATCGACGTGCTGTACGACCTCGCGTTCCTGTTGATGGATCTCGGCAAGCGCGGGCTTGCGAGTCACGCCAACGCGGTGCTCAACGCTTATCTCGACGCCGCTGACGCCGGCAATCTTGTGGGGCTCGCGGCCCTGCCGCTGTTCCTGTCGCTGCGGGCGATGATCCGCGCCAAGGTCGAATTGCTGCGCGCCCGCCAGTCGCCGACACGTGATACGGCGGATACGCGCAAGGAGATACGAGCCTATTTCGATCTGGCCTGCGCCTATCTCGCGCCGGCGCGGCCGCGGCTCATCGCCGTCGGCGGACTTTCGGGCAGCGGCAAGTCCACGGTGGCGCGGGCGTTCGCTCCGGAGCTCTCCCCGTTTCCCGGCGCGGTGCTGGTGCGGAGCGACGCGGCGCGCAAGCGCCTGTTCGGTGTGACGCCCGAAGCGCGGTTGCCGGCGTCGGCCTATACTCAGGAGGTTTCGGACCTGGTCTATGCGCTGTGCCGCAAGCGCGCGGTCCTCGCGCTCGAGGCCGGCTGGCCGGTGATCATCGACGCGGTGCATGCAAAGCCGGAGGAGCGGGCGGCGGTCTCCGCGCTCGCCGCAGAGCATGACGCCGCCTTCACCGGGCTTTGGCTCGATGTGCCGCCGGAGGTGATGCGGGCGCGGGTCACGCAGCGCATCGGCGACGTCTCGGACGCGACGCCACAAGTTGTGGACGCGCAGCTCGCCTACGACCTGGGCACGATGGATTTCGATAGGATTGACGCGAGCGATTCCGTCGAGGACGTGGCCGCGCGCTGTCTCGATCGCATCGGAGCTTGAGGATCGTTTGGAGATTCATTCTTTGCTAACGCAGTTCGGCCGACAGTGGTGTCGCGCTGGAGGGGCCCGCTTGGGTTTTGCGTTCGAGGTCTCTCCGGCGCATCTTTCGTTAGCCCTTCCGGGGATAGGGACGTTGCGTGGGGTGGGTCGGCTCTCCTTTGCACGTGGTGCAGGTGGGCTTCAGAGTCTTTTTGGCAGCCGTCATCCCGCACGCCTCGTGCTGGGCGCGCTTCTCATTGCCAGTTTGACATTGGCCATCTCCGCTTGCGGCCGCGACGAGGGCGTGGGGCTCGGCGAGCGCATCATTCCGTTCGGCCAGCCGGTGCCGAAGGGGGGAGGGCGCTACCAAGTGGGCCAGCCCTACGAGATCGCCGGCATTCAGTACACGCCGCGCGAAGATCCCTCATACGACGCGGTCGGCCAGGCGTCCTGGTATGGGGAGCTGTTCCATGGCCGCTACACGGCGAACGGCGAGATCTACGACATGGACCGCTTATCCGCGGCGCATCCGACGCTGCCTTTGCCGATTTATGCGCAAGTGACCAATCTCCAGAACGGGCGTTCGCTCGTCGTACGCGTGAACGACCGCGGCCCGTTCAAGAACGACCGCATCATCGATCTCTCGCGGCGCTCGGCGGAGGTGCTCGGCTTTCGCAGAAACGGCACCGCGGAAGTGCGTGTCAAGTATCTGCGCCGCGCGCCGCTCAACGGCGACGACAGCTATGAGCGGCAATATCTCGTCAGCCGGGGCTATCAGCGCTACGCCTCGAAGCCGCAAGCCGTCCCGGCCGAGCTGGACCCAATTGCGCTAGCCGGCCTGCCGGCAAAACATACGATGCCGCCTTTGCCTGAACGGGCGGATCGCGCGTTCGCCGTGGCCGCGTTACCCGAGCGAACGCCTGCGCCCAAACCGGAGCCGCAACGGGAGAGCGTGGCGACGACGGCCGGCTTCCGCCCGGAGCTACAAGCCTCGCCCGAAGAAACCGGGTCGATCGTGCCGCCGCGTCAGCCTTCGCCGAACCTGCTCGCGCCGCTGGACGGACCGGCCATCCAGGCGGGCTCTTTCAAGGATAAGGACAACGCCGAGCGCGCCCGCACTGTCCTTTCCGGGATCGCGCCCGTCGACGTCGCGCCCGTCACTGTGGCCGGGGAGACCTACTACCGGGTCCGGGTCGGGCCCTTTGTGGACGGGATCGCGGCGGCGGCGGCGCTGCCGCAGGTGACCGAAGCGGGCTATCTGGGCGCGAAAATCGTCTTGCGAAACTGAGCGTTGGGGCCGAGCCGGTTGATTTTTGGATGCGGGCGTTCGATAGTAAATGAAGGGCTGCCGCAGCCGGTCCGCGGCGGCAAAGCCCGCTTCTTCCAACCCCAGTCCGCTCGTGTGCGCCCTGCGTAGATTGATGAAAATCGCCGTAGCTTGCGCCGCCGTCACCCTCGGTGCGGCGTCCGTTGTCGGTCTGGCACAGGCTGCGGCGCAGAAGCCGGACGGCTTCGACACCAAGGCTCAATACGCCATCCTCTTGGATTCCGGCGCCGATCTCGTGCTTTACGAGAAGAACGCGGACACGCGCATGATTCCGGCGAGCATGAGCAAGCTCATGACTCTCGCGCTGGTGTTCCGTGAGCTGAAGACCGGGCGGCTCAAGCTCGACGACAGCTTCATCGTCTCCGAACATGCATGGCGGACGGGCGGCGCGCCTTCGGGCACGGCGGCGATGTTCGCCCCGCTCGGCGATCCCATCCCGATCGGCGATTTGATCCAGGGCGTGACCGTGCAGTCAGGCAATGACGCCACCATCATCCTCGCCGAAGGCATCGCAGGGACCGAAGAAGCCTTCGTCAAGATGATGAACGATTACGCAAAGGAGTTGGGGATGACCCAGTCGACCTTTGTGAACACGAACGGCCTGCCGGCCGAAGGGCACCTCACGTCGGCGCGGGATCTGGCGATCCTCGCGAAGCACCTGATCGAGGTGTACCCGGAGTACTATCACTATTTCGGCCAGAAAGAGTTTCGCTACCGGGACAAGTTCACCTTCCGCAACCGCAATCCCCTGGTCTGGGCGGATATCGGCGTGGACGGCCTCAAGACCGGGCATCTCAAGGAGTCGGGCTACGGACTCGTGGCCAGCGCCCAGCGCGGCGATCAGCGGCTGATCCTCGTGGTCAACGGGCTGGAGTCGCCCGAGGATCGGGAATCGGAATCGCGCCGCATGCTGGAATGGGGGTTCAAGAGCTTCAGGCCCTTCCGTCTGTTCGACGCCGACGAGAAGGTGAGCGATGCGCTCGTGTGGGGCGGCGAGAAGCACTACGTGCCGCTTGTCGGCGACGGTGACATCGATCTCCTGCTGCCGACGAGCGCCACGGGCGCGGTGTCCGCCGAGGTCACCTATGACGGGCCCATCAAGGCGCCGATCAAGAAGGGCGATCAGATCGCGACATTGCGGGTCACCGCGGCCGAATCCACGGCGACGAATGAAATCCCGCTCTATGCCGGGGAGGACATCAAGAGCAGCGGCTTCGCCATGCGCGGCATCGACTCCCTGCTCGTGCTCGCGTTCGGCTGGCTCCTTTAGACACTGACATGCAGCGCGGCATCGAAATCGGCCGGTTCATCACCTTCGAAGGCGGCGAGGGCTCGGGAAAGTCCACGCAAGCGGGCATCCTCGCCAACCGGCTTTCACGCGCCGGACGCCCGGTGCTGGCGACCCGCGAGCCCGGCGGTTCGCCGGCGGCGGAGGAAATCCGCGAGGTTCTGCTCTCGGGCCAAGTCGCGCCGCTCGGACCGCTGGCGGAGGCAGTCCTGTTCTCGGTGGCGCGCGCCGACCACGTGGAGACCGCGATCAAGGACGCGCTCCAGGAGGGCGCATGGGTGGTGTGCGACCGCTTCATGGATTCCACGCGCGCTTATCAAGGAGCGACGGCCGGTGTGCCGCGCGGGATCATCAACGCGCTGGAACGGCTGACCGTGGGCGCGCTGGCGCCGGACGTCACATTCATTCTCGATATCCCTGCGGAAGAGGGGCTCGCCCGCGCGCAGGCCCGCGCCGAGGGCGCCGAGCCCGACCGCTTCGAGGGGCAGGAGCTCATGCTGCATGAGCGGGTGCGGCGCGCGTTTCTCGACATCGCCGATGAGGAGCCGGGCCGCTGCGTCGTGGTCGACGCCAGCCAGCCCGAGGCCATGGTGGCCGAGGATGTGTGGGAAACGGTGCTCCAGCGCCTGAACCCATGAGCAAGAGCCCATGAGCGCGAGCCGATGAGCGCTCCTGCCGAGCGGTCCCGCAACGAGCCCATCGAGCCCGATCGTCTCGATCCCTTCTCCACGCCCCGGGAGGTCGATCGTGTGTTCGGCCATGACGCGGCGGCGGCCGAGTTCGAGAGCGCGCTTCGCAGCGGCCGCATGCATCACGCCTGGCTCTTGGTGGGACCGGAAGGCGTCGGGAAGGCGACGCTCGCTTACCGCTTCGCCCGCACGGTGCTGGCACACGGTGAGAAGGCTGAAGCGCAGGATGTGCCCGGCGAGCACCCCGTGTTCCGGAAAGTGGCGGGTCTGTCCCATCCGAATCTGCTCCTCATCCGCCGATCCTGGATCGAGAAGACCAAGCGCTACTCGCAATGGATCTCCGTGGACGAGGTGCGCCGCCTGCGCGCCTTCCTCGGCAACACGGCCGGCGCGGCGTCTTGGCGGGTCGTGATCGTCGACCGGGCCGATGAGCTGAACCAGAACGCCGCAAACGCCCTGCTGAAGGCGCTGGAGGAACCGCCGCCGCGCACGCTGTTTATCCTGATCTCGAACGCTGAAGGGCGGCTCCCCGTCACCATTCGCTCGCGGACACGGGTGCTGCGCGTGCCCGGCTTGGACGATGAGCCTTTGAAGCAAGCCGTGCGCGCGGCGCTCGACCGGGACGGGGTCAAGGCAAACGCCAAAGATCTTGCGCTGTCGCTCGCGCTCTCTCAAGGCAGCGTAAGGCGGGCGCTGGAGCTGGTCTCGAGCAAGGGGATCGAACTCTATGATCAGATTCTCGAGACCATTGCCGCGCTGCCCGACCTCGACGGCGGCGCGTTGCACAAGCAAGCCGAGCGGCTCTCGGGCGTCAACGATACGGAGCGGCTGGAGCTTTACCTCGCGCTGCTGCTCGGCCTGATGGAGCGGCTGATCCGCTTCGCTGCCACGGGAGAGGGCGGGACCGAGGCGGAACGAAAACTCGCCAAGCGCTTCGTTTCCAAGGATAATCTGGCCCACTGGGCGGAGGCCTGGGAGTCGATCTCGGAGGCGAAGAGCGAGGCGTTCGCGCTCAATCTCGACCGCAGCCTGCTGGTGCTCAATGCCTGGTTCCGGCTCCAGCAACTCACCCAGGAGCATCCTGTTTAGGGCATTGATCCACTACGCTTGCCGGGCGCGAGTCGCAAGGTTATGTCTCGGCCATGGCTGAGAAGCGGTCCTATTACATCACCACGGCGATCTCCTACCCGAACGATGCGCCCCATATCGGCCATGCCTACGAGGCTGTGGCGACGGACGCGCTCGCCCGCTTCCGGCGGTTGCAGGGCATGGATGTGTTCTTTCTCACCGGTACCGACGAGCACGGCATCAAGATGCTGCAGACGGCGCGGGCGCAAGGGATCAGCGCGGCGGAGCTTGCCGACCGCAACACGCCCAAGTTCCGCGAGATGGTACGGGCGCTCAACTGCTCCCACGACGATTTCATCACCACGCGCGAAGCGCGGCACACGCGCTCGGCCCAAGAGCTGTGGCGGCGCATGCAAGAGGCCGGCGATATCTATCTCGACAAATATGCCGGCTGGTACTCGGTGCGCGACGAGGCCTATTACGACGAGAAGGAGCTGACGGACGGACCCGACGGCCAGAAATTGTCACCGCAAGGCACGCCCGTCGAATGGGTGGAGGAAGAGAGCTATTTCTTCCGCCTGTCCGCCTTCCAGGATCGTTTACTCGCCCATTACGAGGCACATCCGGAGTTCATCGGGCCCGAGACGCGCGCCAACGAGGTGAAGAGCTTCGTGCGCGGGGGGCTTCAGGATCTTTCCGTCTCGCGCACCACCTTCGACTGGGGCGTGCCGGTGCCCGGCAATCCCAAGCACATCATGTATGTCTGGGTGGACGCGCTGACCAACTATATCACCGGCGTCGGCTTTCCGGACGAAGCGTCGGAGAGCTTCCAGAAATACTGGCCGGCCGATGCGCATATCATCGGTAAGGACATCATCCGCTTCCACGCGGTCTATTGGCCCGCCTTTCTGATGTCGGCGGGCGTAGCGTTGCCACGCCAGGTGTTCGGGCACGGCTTCCTCTATAATCGCGGGGAGAAGATGTCGAAGTCGGTCGGCAACGTGGTCGATCCCTTCGTCCTGGCGTCCGATTTCGGCGTGGACCAGATCCGCTACTTCCTGTTGCGCGAGGTGCCGTTCGGTCAGGACGGCAATTACAGCCGCGACGGGATCACGCAGCGCATCAATGCCGACCTCGCCAACGATCTCGGAAATCTGGCGCAGCGCTCGCTGTCGATGATCGCCAAGAATTGCGGTGGCGTCGTACCGGAGCCCGGCGCGCTGACGGAAGCCGACGAGACCATTCTTGCCGCGGCCGACGGCGTGCTGCCGCGGGTCGAGGAGGCGATCGACGCTTTCGCCATCCACAAGGCGCTCGAGATCGTCTGGGCGCTGATTGCCGACGCCAACCGCTATTTCGCGGGCGAGGAGCCTTGGGCCCACAAGAAGACCAACCCCGAGCGCATGGGAACGATCCTCTATGTGACGGCGGAGGTCACGCGGCAGATTGCAATATTGGTGCAGGCGGTGATGCCGGAAAGCGGCGCCAAGCTGCTCGATCAGCTTGGCGTGCCGCAAGACGCGCGAGATTTCGCGTCATTGGGACCCAAGGGCCGGCTCAAGCCCGGCACCGTGTTACCGGCGCCGAGCGCGGTGTTCCCGCGCTATGTGGAGCCGGACAGCGAGGCCGCTGCGTCTTAAGGGCCGCTAGCGGCAGAGCTGTTTGATGCGCGCCTCGTCGGGGCCTTCGACCAGTGCGTTCCCGATCAGCGTGCGCGGCACGGACGTATCGCCGAACCGCCTCAACATGTCGGCTTGGACGGGCGCTGTTGTGGCATCCAGAATGCTGTACTTGATATTGTTGCGCGCGAAGATGGCGCGCACCTGGCGGCAATAGCCGCACCACGAGGCGTTGTAGAGGATGACGCGCTTGCTGCATCCGGCCTGCGCGGGCGGCGCCGCGAACGAGAGCAGCGCGACCATGGCGCCGGCAATGAGCGTGAGGCAGGTCCGTCTCGGCATGCGATCCTCTCTTAAGTGTGCCTCTCTATGGCGGGGGGTGGTCCCTATTGTTTCCAGAGCCCATATGCGGCACATAGGGGCGCTGGGTAAAACTTCCGCCCGTCAACCTAGCAGTTTGAATCAACATAGGTATTTCATCTTTCCGTGATGCTGATCGACAGCCACTGCCATCTCGATTTTCCCGAGCTCAACGCCGAGCTCGGCGGCGTGCTGGCGCGGGCGCGGGAGGCGGGCGTGGGGCTGATGGTGACCATCTCCACCCGGGTCGCCAAGTTCAACGAGCTGAAGACCCTCGTCGAGGCCCATGACAATGTGTTCTGCTCGGTCGGGACGCACCCGCACAACGCCGCAGAAGAGCCGGATATCACGGTCGAGGAGCTGATCGAGATCGCCCGCCATCCCAAGGTCGTGGCCATCGGCGAGGCGGGACTCGACTATCACTACGATCACAGCCCGCGCGACATGCAGAAGAAGAGTTTTCGCACCCATATCGCCGCGGCGCGCGCGACGGGCTTGCCGCTCGTCATCCACGCGCGCGAGGCGGACGCCGATGTCGCGCGCATCCTCGAGGAGGAGAGCGAGGCGGGGGCCTTTCCCTTCGTGCTGCATTGCTTCACCAGCGGCGCGGATCTCGCCCATCGCGGGCTCGCGCTTGGCGGGTTTATCTCCTTCTCGGGCGTCGTGACCTTCAAGAAAGCGGACGCCTTGCGCGACATCGCGCTCGCGGTTCCTTACGATCGCGTTCTGGTGGAGACGGACGCGCCCTATCTCGCGCCCGAGCCTTTCCGCGGCAAGACAAACGAGCCCGCCTTCGTGGCGAAGACTGCGGCGCGGCTGGCGGCGTTGCGCGGGATCGGCGAGGACGAAATGGCGCGCCTCACGACGCAGAATTTCTTCCAGCTTTTCAAGAAGGTGCCGCGAGAGGCTCTGAAAGCCCAGTCAAACGCCGCATGAGCTTGAAAGCCACCATCCTCGGCTGCGGCACGTCCGGCGGCGTGCCGCGCATCGGCAACGAGTGGGGAGCGTGCGACCCGCACAATCCCAAGAACCGGCGGCGGCGCTGCGCGCTCCTGGTGGAGCGGCACGGCCCGGACGGGGTGACGCGCGTGCTCGTGGATACGCCGCCGGATCTGCGCGAGCAGTTGATCGATGCAGGCGTCGGCCTTCTCGACGGCGTGCTCTACACGCACGATCACGCCGACCACGTCCACGGCATCGATGATTTACGCATGGTGGCTTACAACGGGCGCTGCCGGGTCGATGTCTATTTCGACGAGACTGTCTCGCAGGCTTTGCGGCAGCGCTTCGCTTATTGCTTCGAGCAGCCGGAGGGGAGCGAGTACCCCTCCGTGTTGAATGCACGCCATATTAGACCCGGTGAGATGGTTCGCATCGAAGGCCCGGGCGGCGTGATCGAGGCCATGCCGTTCCTTCAGCGGCATGGCGCCATCGATACGCTCGGCTTTCGCTTCGATGGGATCGCCTACTCGCCGGACGTGAACGACTTTCCGGAGGCGGCGCTGCCCTATCTCGAAGGGCTCGATGTGTGGATCCTCGATGCGCTTCGCTACACCGGTCACCCGAGCCATCTCACGGTGGAGCAGGCGCTGTCCTGGATCGAGCGGCTGAAGCCGAAGCGGGCCATCCTCACCCATATGCACGTGGATCTGGACTATGAGACTTTGGCTGGCGAATTGCCCGAAGGGATCGAGCCGGCTTATGACGGCCTGGTGATCGCCGCCTAGGTCTTGTGCCGGTTTTCGGCCTCAGATTCGTCTCGGATATGTCTCACCTGACATGTTTGGTCTGCTAGAGGTGCTGACCTTGCGCGGCAGGGTTTCGGGGCAAGCGGCTCGCAAAACTGCAAAATTTTGATGACGGGGAATGCCGTGCTCGAATTCGTGTCGAGGACTCTAGAATCCAAGGATCTGCGCTGCTGTCCGCAATGCGACAGCGACACGCACGAGGTCCTGCCCTCCTATTCGTCGGGCGCTTGGAAGATCGTCGCTTGTGGAGATTGCGGTTTCGTCTATCTCCGCAACCCGCCGACATACGAGCGGCTGGTGGGCGAGTTCGCCTGGGAGAAGACGCGCGACGCGGAAGTGACGCGCCGCCGGGAGAACCGGCCCATTCGTAAATGGCTCGACGAGAAGACCCGCTGGCGGTCGAACCTGCTGCGGCCGAGCGCGTCGCGTCAATTGCGCCGGATGTTTCCGCCGGG
>MRWG01000242.1_pt1 | contig 87128 bp, 75 predicted proteins | sample 1013341 | NCBI WGS metagenome assembly MRWG01 (sample SAMN06117577, study PRJNA244670) | biofilm metagenome | biome: Water; feature: Cathode Biofilm; material: Biofilm; isolation source: microbial consortium enriched at the cathode of a solar microbial fuel cell | place: USA: District of Columbia ...
CTTCCGGGAGAGCCAAATCGCCGCGAGGGTGCTACCCTCCCCCTACCCCCGGAGCCCCCGGGGAGCGGTCGGAACGGTGCCCGAGTGGCTGAAGGGGCCGGATTGCTAATCCGGTGTACGGGGTAAACCCGTACCGAGGGTTCGAATCCCTCCCGTTCCGCTTCACGCACGCCCTCGCCCATGCGGCGAGGGTTTTTCATTGGTTGCCGGGTGCTACGGGCACCCCGCGCCCAGGGCGTCCACGAAATCGATCACATCGGTGAAATCGCACACGCCAGACGGGGGCGCCAGGTCCGCGGGCGGATCGCAGTTCACGAACGCGACAAGAAAGGCGGTCACATCCGAGAAATCGAGCACGCCATAGGGCTCGCTCAGATCGGCGACGCACGGATCACAACTAATCATGAGCGTCCATACGCCCTCGCTGTAGCTCAGGCCGCACAGGTCAAGGGCGCCGTCGGCGTTGAGGTCGGCGGCCCGCGCCGTGTCCGCCTGCGCGCCCGGCGCATAGGTCGAAGCCGGCAAGAACCCGCCTGCGCCATCGCTCAGGAGCAACGCAAGCCCCCTCGATCCGTTGTACACAAGCACGAGATCCGGGGAGCCGTCACGGTTCACGTCCGCCGCCTGAACATCGGTTGGATCGCCGTCGATCTCATGAATGACCGGAGCGTCAAAGTCGCCGTCTCCGAGCCCGTGGAGAATCGCGATGCTCATGTCATCCCGGTTGGCCGTGATCAGGTCGATCACGTCGTCGCCGTTCATGTCCGCGGCGGTGATCCCAGACGGGACCACGCTCAACGGGATCTGGAACGCATTCTGAAAGGTCCCATCTCCGTTGCAGATCATGACGCCGATACTGCTGGTGTTGTGCGACGTGGTGGCGATGTCGGGCACGCCGTCCCCGCTCAGGTCTTCGATGACAAACCGGGTCACGTTGCCCGGCATGTCGGTCGCGAAACCGATCGTAAAGGAGCCGTCACCGACGCCCTCGCGAACGATCACGTTGTCCCTGCCGATGGTGTACACCGCGTCGTCCAGGCCGTCGCCGTTAAAGTCCCCGGCGCCGACCATTCCCACAGACGCGTTGGCGAAGGTATCAACGGGCAGGGAGACGGCGCCAGCGCCATCGCCCAGCAGCACGTTGACAGACTCGCTGCTCCCGCCCGAGGCGAGGAGGTCCGGGACGCCATCAGCGTTGAAGTCACCGACGGCGACCGAGCTCACCCGTCCACCGGCGGGGTAGTGAACCGCGTCGGACAGCGTGCCGTCGCCCGTGTTGAGCAAGATCGAGACATCGCTCGATCCATAGTTCCCCACGGCGACGTCCGCAAGCCCGTCCAAATTGAGATCGGCGATCGCAAGCGAGCGTGGAAGGTCGCCGGCCGGATAGGAACCGAGACCCTCAGGCGCAGCATCCCCGAACGCGAGCTGCACCAATGCTTGCCCCGAATGCCGCTCGGTCGTGACCACGTCCGCTTCACCGTCGTTGTCGAGATCGCCCGCGACCACCAGGTCCGTGGAGGGGTTGAGCTGGAACGCGTCAGTCACACTGAACGAACCCGTCGAGGTCGCCAGCATGAGCACGGCCTTGCTCGTGACCAGATCCGGCCGACCGTCGTTGTTAAAGTCCGCCACGGCCAGGTCGCCGGCGACGCCCGCTTCCACGAACGTCGGCCCGGCGGTGAATGACCCCGAGCCGTCGTTGTGGTAGATGGTCACCCCGGGTTCAGAGAAGTCCGACTTCCCGACCGCGATGTCCAACGCATCATCGCTGTTGAACCGCCCCAGGGCGAGCCCGAAGGAGGACGCCGGGGCGCTGAGAACGCTCATGGGCTGGAACGTTCGGTCTCCATTGGAGATAAACAGGAGAAGCTCGTCCGACGACGAGTGGATCGATACCAGGTCGTCGATCCCGTCGCCGTTCAGGTCACCGCTGGTGACTTTGTAGTTGTAGGTGGTGGCGGGAATCTTGACCTGCGGCTCGAAGGCGCCGTCCCCGATACCGAAGAGAACCGAGACATTCGCCTCCCAGACAGCGCTCGTGGCGATATCGGGCACGCCGTCATGGTCGAAGTCACCGACGCAGATGCCGCTGGCGCCCACGCCCACCGGGTACCGCACGTCCGGCGCGTACCCGCCCGCGCCGTCCGCAAGCAGCACCGACACTGCTCTTCCCTGCTCAGTGACCACCGCCAGATCGGGCATCCCGTCCGCGTTGAGATCCTCGCACGCGACGCCGACCGGACGCAGCGCGACCGGATACGAGACCGCCGGCTCGAATGCCCCGTCACCCGTCCCGTGCATGACGCTGACCGTGTGCTCAAGCGTGGTCACGAAGACCAGGTCGGCACGCCCGTCCCCGTTCGCATCGGCGAGGATCAACTCGTCCAGACTGCCCACTGGAAACTGCTGAAACGGGATGAGCGAGGCCAAATCACACCCGGGCTGCGCGACCGCGGGAAAGACGACCGCCCCCCACACGAGAGCCACCAACTCATGAACTCGGCGCCTTGCCATGGCGACTCCTCTGGGGGCCGTGGTTTGGGCAGCGTCCCAGCTCCCCATGCTACCGGGCGGAGGACACGCGACCAAGACGTTCGCGGCGGGTCTCGGGCGCCGTCTGCGGCCTCCGGAGAGCGCCCCTGAGGGTCGGCGGTTTCGGGTGGCGCCCGAGCCCTCAGGGTCTAGGATCGCTCAACCCCACGGAGACCCCGCGATGGCGGCAACCCCATCAACCATGCTCCCCCTCGGCTCCCCGATGCCCGACTTCGACCTGCCGAACACCAACGCGGACGCGGGCGCCGACCGCGTCACCGCGGGAGATCTTCGCGGGCGGGTTGCCGTGGTGATGGTGATCTGCAACCACTGTCCCTTCGTCATCCACGTCCGTGAGCAGCTCGCCGCGATCGGACGCGACTACGCCGACCGGGCCGCCATCATCGCGATCAGCGCCAACGACATCCGCACCCACCCCGCCGACGCGCCGGACAAGATGACGGCCTTCGCGGCCGAGTCCGGCTTCAACTTCCCCTATCTCTTCGACGAGTCCCAGGCAACCGCCAAGGCCCTCGGCGCCGCCTGCACCCCGGACTTCTACGTCTTCGACGAGAGCGCCCGCCTCACCTACCGCGGCCAGCTCGACGACGCCCGCCCGGGCAACGGTCAGCCGGTGACGGGCGCCGACCTGCGCCGCGCCATCGACGCGACCCTCGATGGCGACGATCCGATCCCGGACCAACGCCCGAGCATCGGATGCAACATCAAATGGACCCCCGGAAACGAGCCGGCCTACTTTGCCAGAAAGTGAACGCATGAACCCGGGCGAGCCAACGACCAGACCCACCCGACGCCGACGCCTGCTGATCGCCTCCGTCGTTGCCGTCGCCGCCAGCGCCTGCGTCCTCGTTGGATTCGGCATCGGCGCCTACCTCATGCTGGTCCGCAACGGCATCGTCAACCCCGAGTGGACCCGGGCGAACATCCTCCGCTCGCAGCAGCACGCCTCACGCATCATCGAGGCCCTCGCCGAGTACCACGACCAGCACGGGTTCTACCCCGACACCCTCTCCGCACTGGTCCCCGAGTCGCTCGACACCCTCCCCGCACCGGTCGCGGGCGTGGATGAGTGGTCCTACGCGAGCACGGAGGGCGGGACGGGCTTTGTGCTCCAGTTCTCCGCCAACCGGTTCGACACCTTCACCGCCTGGTACGAGAGCAGGCACGGGCAGTGGTTCATGCAGGAGAACGGCGAGATCTCCGCCGAGTCTCCCGCAACCCCCTAACGCCCCCGCCAGTCTTCCCGTGTGATCGCCCACCGCGTGTGGTCCGCCCAGACCCCGTTGATCTGCAGGTACCGGGGCGAGAACCCCTCCTCTCGAAACCCCGCCCGCCGGACCACGCCCAGCGAGGCCTCGTTCTCCGGCATCACGTTCGCCTCCACCCGGTGCAGCCCGAGTGTCGTGAACGCCCGCCGCAGGCAGAGCCGAACCCCCTCCGTCGCGTACCCCCGACCCGTGTGCTCGCTGCCGATCCAGTACCCCATCACCGCATTGTCGAACGGGCCGCGGAAGATCTGCGACAGGTTGACCATGCCCAGGATCGCCTCGTCCCGCTTGCGGCAGATCAGATGACGCTGGTTGGAGGGGGTGTCCGTGGTGGCCGCGATCCGCCCGAACGCGCGGGCGCCGTACCAGCTCTCCCCCGCCGGCGCTCGCGGCTCCCACGCCTCGTGCAACTCACGGCTTGCGCGCTTGAGCGCGATCCATTCCTCCCGGTCCCCCTCGTCCACATGGCGCAGGTAGACCCGGCGCCCGCGTTCAAGCGCCCCGTGCACCGACCGCCTCCTGGGTCTGGTCGAACTCACGGTCCCACGTGCACCATCACGCGTCGGGTGTGCGCCCGCCGCCGGTGCTCCCAGAGGTAGATCCCCTGCCATGTCCCCAGCGTCAGCCGGTCCTCGAGCACGGGGATCGAGAGCGACACCTGCGTCAGGATCGCCTTGATGTGCCCGGGCATGTCGTCGGGTCCCTCGCTCGTGTGCGTGTAGATCGGGTCACCCTCCGGCACGAGCCGGTTGAGCCAGGCCTCCAGGTCTCGCCGGGCCGAGGGGTCGGCGTTCTCCTGGATCGTCAGGCTCGCCGACGTGTGACGCACAAAGACCGTGCACAGGCCGTCACCGACGCCCGCGTCCGCGATGATGGAGGCGACCCGGTCCGTGATCTCGTGCAAACCCTGCCCGGGGGTCTGGATGGTCAACTCGCGGATCATGCCGCGAGTCTACCGGGGCGTTACTCGTCGTCGTCCGTGTAGTAGTACACGTCGTCGTCCCCGTCCCCGTCCGAGTCCGCGCCGACCGAGTCGTACGCCCGCCAGGCAAGGAACGCGCCGGCGCCGATCGGCGCCGCGGCGAAGACCAGGGCGATCAATCCGCCGAGGATGGCGTTTCGGGCTCTGGCGCCCACCCAGCGTCCGAGCGCACCCGTCACGACCCCCGCGAGCACCAGGGCCACCGCGAGGTCGGGCGGGGTGATGTCCCCGAGCGTTCGCGCCAGCGCGAGGTACCCGGCGAGCACGATCGCGAGAAAGGTCCACCCGCCGCGGGCCAGCGACACGCCCCCCGTCAGAACCGAGGCCATCCCCGCCGCGACGAGCATGCCCTGGATCCCGCCGAGTTCGGGCACGTTGGGCGCCTGCCCGGACCAGTAGAGGAGCCCCATGAGCCCCCCGACGAGCAGCGCCGCCTGGGCCGCCTCCACGACGCCCCGTCGCGTTTCGAAGCGTTCCTGGAGCCAGACGCCAAGCACGCAGCCGACCCCGCCGAGCACGCTCCACCAGACCACGTCACCCGTGCCGAGCAGGTGGGGGTGCAGGACGACGACGATCATCCAGGTCGCCAGGGCTCCCCCGATCGCCGTCCCCAGGCGCCCGAGCAACCGCCAGGGGCTGACCGCGTCGAGCAGGGCACACGCCAGACCCAGAGCCCCCAGCCCGAGGAAGCGGTCCCCGACGCTCGAGGACCAGAGTTCCGGCCCGATCTTCCCGGTCGCGCCCTGGACCGCCAGGTAGCCCAGGAAGAAAAGCAGCGGCGCCCCCCATCGGAGACGCCGCCCGTGTTCGCGCAGCCCATCGCGGCCCTCGCCGCGAAGCAGCCCGAAGAGCAGCAGCAGACCAACCCCGACAATCAGCCCGGGCAGAAGCCCGCCCAGAAGCACGATGCGGTACAGGTCACTGCCCATGGGTCTTCAAGCGTCCTTACTTCTGCTTGCCTTCGACGGCGACGGTCACCGTCACATCGTCACCCAGGCCGCCCTCGAACCCCGTCATCCCGAAGGCGGAGCGGGAGATCGTGAACCGGGCCTCAAACGCGGCGATCGGGCCGTTGAAGTTGCCCGTGCCCAGGAACTCAAGCTCGGCGGTGATCGGGCGGGTCTCGTCGAGCAGGGTCAGCTCGCCGTCCATCTGGAACTTGCCCTCCTCACCCTTCGAGATCGAGGTGCTCTTGAAGGACGCCTTGGGGTACTGCTTGGCGTTGAAGAAGTCGGCGCTCTTGAGGTGCGTGTCGCGCTTCCGGTTGCCCGTGTTGATCTTCACCGTGGAGATCTCGAAGTTGAACGAGCCGGACTCGGGCGTCGCCGGGTCGAAGGACCACTCCCCGTCGATGTCATCGAACCGCCCGTAGAAGTTGCTCGTCCCCGCGTGCTGGATCTTGAAGAGCACCGTCGAGTGCGATCCGTCCACGCCGTACACCGGGGCGTCCGCGGCACGCTCGGCCGCACGCTCCACCTTCTCGATCGTCCGCTCGACCTCGTCGCGGGTCTGCTCCGCGGCATTCTTGATCTTGCCAAGCTGGGCGGCGCCCATCGAGGCGCCCACCGCGAGCACCGCGGCTCCCGTCGCGATCATGGTCCGGGTCTTCATGCTGTCTCCTCTGTCTGCTTGGGGGTCGGTCTCTGGCGGGTTCCGGGATGCGCTCCCGGGCCGATCTGCGATTCACCAACGTACGAAGAGTATTCCCCGTGCGTTCGCTGGCCCTCGTGCCGGACCGGCGCCCGGGAGCCCAAGAAGAAAGGGCGGGGCCCGTTGAGGCCCCGCCCTTCAAGTGTTAGGTGTCCGTCAATCGCCGTCGATTAACGGTACTGGTTGGTGGCTTCGGTCTCACGCACAGGCTCGCCCTGCAGCTGATCCGAGGCCATCGAGACGCCGAAGCGGACCGACTCCTCGCCAGTCGCCCGGACGGTGACCGTCCAGGTGGCACGCTGCTTCGCCTCGAGGCGGGGCAGCGGGGCGAAGGTCAGCGTGTTGCCACGGAGCGTGCCCGTGGTCGCGCCGGCCGAACTCACGTACTCCTGGCTCCCGGGGATCGTGCAGATGATCCGCACGTTCGTGTCCAGAGCGAAGCCCTGGTTGGTCGCCGTGATGGTGTACGTCGTGGTCTCACCAACCTGGATCGGGTCGGGGCTGTCAACCACCTCGAGGAGGATGGCCGGGATGCCCTTGAACTCGGTGCAGGCACGGGCGGTGACGGGCTCGGCGCAGTACGCGCTGGCCGTCGCCGTGTTGCAGAACTCACCCGTCTGGGTGGCCGACATGGTGAGGGTCATCGTGCGAGAGGCGCCCGGGGCGAGCTCGCCGATGTTCCAGCTGACCGAGCCACCGTTGGCCACGCCGCCGTCCGACGCACGGACGAAGGTGGCGCCAGCCGGGAGCTGGTCACGGACGACGGTGTTGCGGGCAACGCCGTCACCCGAGTTGCGGACCGTGATCTCGTAGGTCGCCGGCGCCGCGTTGCCGGAGAGGAAGCGGGTGCTCGGACCCGTCTTCGCGATCTCAAGGACCGGCTTGCGGACGACGGTGACGACCTCGTTGGAGGAGGCCGAGACCCCACCAGCGCCGGAGGCGGTGGCGGTGTTGACGTAGCGACCGGAGCCGGAAGCCTCGACGTTCATCGAGTACTTCTTGCTCTCGCCGGCGGCGAGGCTGCCCACGTTGAAGCGGACGTCCGTGGTGCCGTTGGCGGTCTGGAGGCCGTTGGGCAGCGAGTCGTTCACGACCACGTTGTCGATCGACCCGGTACCGGTGTTGGTGACCTCGAAGACATACTGAATGGTGTCACACGCGAGCACCTCGGCGGGACCCGCCTTGGTGATCCGCAGCTCCGGCTGCACGACCGGGATCTGGGCGCACAGCTCAGAGTTGTAAGTCGCCGTGGCACAAGAGCCCACGGTGCCCTGGGCCGTCGCCGTCGCGTTGACGACGATGGTGCGGACCTCGCGGGGGCCCATCTCGCCCAGCGCCCAGGTCAGCACGCTGTTGCGCGAGCTGGTCTCCGGGGTGGAGGAGTTGAACCGCATGTTGGCGCCGAGCGTCTCCTGCACGACGACGTCCTGCAGGGCGATGTCGGTCAGGTTCGTGACGACGATCTGGTAATCGAAGGGCTGGTTGAGGCGGACCTCGTTCGGCACACCCTTCTCGATGCCCAGGGCGCTGCTGCTGGGGTCACCCGTGGGGTACGCCAGCCAGCTCCAGTTGTAACCGCCTCCCCGCATGGACGGGAAGCCGGTGGTTCGACGGGGCTTGGGCTTGGGAGCGGGCTCCGCCGCCGGAGACGGCGCGGGCTCGTTCTGGGCCGTTGCCGGCTCGTGCTGGGAGCTGGGCTCCTCCTGCTGGCTGCTCGAACAGCCGACGACCGACATGGCAAGCAACGCCGCAGCACTTGCGGCGAACATTCGACGCGTTCTCATCTGTGCGTCTCCTCTCAGGACTTTGTGTACGATTTTCTTCTTGCGGTAGAACATACGAATAACGACGTGCCCCCCCGGTGGTCAGGCGCCGACAGCCCGCCTCCGTAAGCACAAGGTGCACTGAGGAGAAACACCCCAGCATGCAAAGCTTAGGCAAACTTGTCATCCATTGGGTGCTCAATCCACCCCGCCCGCCTCTTTCTCAACCCGATTTCAAGGCCAAAAACGCGGATAGGCTCTTAATCAGTTGTGGACAAAGGGGTTGCGTCGATTAGGGCAATTCACTCCCATTCGATCGTTGCCGGCGGCTTTGACGAAATGTCATACACCACCCGGTTCACCCCGCGCACCTCATTGATAATTCGATTCGAAATCCGCGCCAGCACGTCGTACGGGATCCGCGCCCAGTCCGCCGTCATGAAATCCTGCGTCTCCACCGCGCGCAACGCCACCACGCTCTCGTAGGTCCGACCGTCCCCCATCACCCCGACCGATCGAACCGGGAGAAGGACGGCGAAAACCTGGCTGGTCCGCCGGTACAGCTCGCTCGCCACGATCTCCTCGAGCAGGATCTCGTCGCAGTCCCGCAGCAGCGCCAGCTTGTCTTCCGTGACCTCCCCAAGCACCCGCACCGCCAGGCCCGGCCCGGGGAAGGGGTGGCGCCAGACGATCTGGTCGGGCACCCCCAGCACCTCGCCCAGCTTCCGAACCTCGTCCTTGAACAGCTCACGCATCGGCTCGACCAGCTCGAACCCCAGCTCCGCGGGCAGCCCGCCCACGTTGTGGTGGAGCTTGATGTTCGCCGCCGCCCCCGAGTACCCGTGCCCCGACTCGATCACGTCGGGATAGAGCGTGCCCTGGGCGAGGAAGTGGGCGTCGGGCAGGTCGGCGCTCTCGTCCTTGAACACGTCGATGAACGTCGCCCCGATGCGCTTGCGCTTCTCCTGCGGATCCTCGACCCCGGCCAACGCCGTCAGGAACCGTTCACGCGCGTCCGCCACCCGAAGGTCGATGTGGAAATGGTCCCGGAAGGTGGTCTCCACCAACCGGCGTTCCCCCTTCCGCAACAGCCCGTTGTCCACGAAAACGCAGGTGAGCTGGTCCCCGATCGCCTTGTGCAGGAGCACCGCGGTGACCGACGAGTCCACGCCCCCCGAGAGCCCGCAGATCACCCGCTTGTCCCCGACCTTGGCGCGGATGTCCTCCCGGGCCTGCTCGGCGAAGTCGCTCATCTTCCACGACCCGCTGGCGCCGCACACCTCATAAAGGAAGTTCCGCAGCACGTCCACGCCGTGGGGGGTGTGCGTCACCTCCGGGTGGAACTGCACACCGACGAAGGGCGCCCCCCGGTCCGCCCGCGACATCACCGCCGCGAAGGGACACGTTGGCGTCGAGGCGAGCTTCTCCAGCCCCGCCCCCTCGAAGTTCGAGATCTGGTCGCCATGCGACATCCAGACGGTCGTGTGCTGGGGAATCCCCGTGAACAGGCCCCGGCCCTGCTCGATGTGGAGCGTTGCGCGTCCGAACTCGCGGTGGTCCGCCCGGGTGACGTCCGCCCCGAGCAGGCGACAGGCCAGTTGCATCCCGTAACAGATCCCCAGCACGGGAACGCCCAGATCAAGCACCCCCGGGTCCATGGTGGGGGCGCCATCCTCATAAACGCTCGCCGGCCCACCCGAAAGGATGATCCCCTTGGGGTTCATCGCAGCCAGCTCGTCCCGAGAGATGTCGGGACGAACCAGGAGTGAAAACACCCCAGCTTCACGCACCCGCCGGCAGATGAGCTGGGCGGTCTGGGATCCAAAGTCGAGAACTGGCACCACTTCTTCGTGTCGCATCGCTCGCCCCGCGTTATTCCGAGCCTCCTGCCCGGGGGAAACGCAAGCGTAGACGCTCACCCCCCGACCCGTGTCGGGCCGACAAGCAGAGGGCGCCCGTCCCGCCCGGCCGGCGGGCTAGTAAGCACAAACTCACGTCGCACGGAGAACAAGACACCATGATGGCGTGTGACGAGCTGAATAGACTCCGGCACATGGGTTCGCCCGGAGGGAGAAGCACGAGCATCGCTGGATTGGCCCTTGCCGGGCTGGCATTGGGGCTCTCGGGCTGCTTTCCCTCCCTCGACCCCGCCTTCGATTCCCCCGCGCCCTCGAAACGTCTGGACGCGATCGTGGACGCCGCGGCCCAGGATGACCGATCAACCATCGCGCCGCTGATCGACAAGCTCGACAGCGACGACCCCGCCGAGCGAATGTTCGCCATTCGTGCTCTGGAACGGATCTCGGGGGGGCGGACGTTCGGTTATCGGTACGCGGACCCGGAGTGGCTCCGTCGAGATAGCGTCAACCGGTGGGTCGAATGGGCCGAATCGGAGTTCGCGGACACCCGCGGGCCCGAGAGCCCCGAGCGCGACCCCGGGCGGAGCCCGACCGGGATGGAACACGCGGACGAGCCCTCACAGGCCGCCGCGAATCTTGGGCAAGCCGTCCCCCGGCGTGCGATCGCGGGGCGCGATTCCAAAGAATATCCCGATGAGTGACAGACCCCACATCCGCGTTGAGCTGCTGAGCAACCCCATCTATCTGTGCGGCGCCAGGGAGCTGGTCGGCTCGGTCGCCAAGCGTCTGGGCTTCGATGACCTGGACTGCTCCAAGATCGCGCTCGCGGTGGATGAGGCGCTGTGCAACATCATCCGTCACGGGTACAACCGGCGGACGGACCGCCCGATCTGGATCAGCATCTGGCCCGTCGATGACGGGTGCGGACGCCCGGGCGGGATCAAGATCGTGATCGAGGACGAGGCCAAACAGGTCGAGCCGATGCAGATGCGCGGGCGTGAGCTGTCCGACATCCGCCCCGGAGGCCTGGGCGTGCACATCATCCGCGAGGTGATGGACGACGCGAAGTACGAACGCCGCGAAGGCAAGGGCATGCGTCTGACCCTGACCAAGAAGGCCGAGGCCCAGGACCACCCCGTCCGGCTCGGATCCTGCTCCCCGAGCCCCGCGCCGGTCAACGAGCGTCAGCCGACCGGGCGATAGGCTATCCTTCGATGAGTTCCATGGCGCCACAAGAGAACATCGCGGTCCGGGATGACGTCGCAGAAGGCGTGGTGGTGGTCCGCCCCGCCGGGGACGTGGACATGAGCTGTTCCCCGGACCTCCGCGTGGCGCTCCGCTCGGTGCACGAGCGTCGCCCGTCGAAGCTGATCGTGGACCTCGAGGACGTGGGCTACATGGACAGCTCGGGTCTGGCGACGCTGGTCGAGTCGATGCGCACCGCCAAGGGCAACAAGACGGACATGGTGCTCTGCGCCATGAACGACAAGGTCCGCGCGATCTTTGAGATCGCCCGGCTCAACCAGTTCTTCACCATCGTGGACTCACTCGACGACGCGATCAGCGCGTAGGTCGCGTCCCCCCGCCGGGCGCAGCGCTCATGGCCGACCCCGCCCCCAAGACCGGTCCCTCACCCGCGACGGTCCTCCTCGCGCCCTTCGGCTACATCGGCATGCGCGTCCTCAACGTGCTCGAGCACATCGGGACGCTCCTCTTTCTGTTCTGGCAGGCGCACACCTGGGTCTGGCGGGCCGTGACCAACCGGCGCGTCCGCCTCGGACGCGCCGCCATCGTGACGCAGATCTGCCGCGTCGGGGTCCAGTCCATTTTCATCGTCTCGCTCGTCTCCTTCGCGGTCGGGCTCATCCTCGCGCTCCAGCTCTCTCCACCGCTCGACGAGTTCGGACAGAAGGCGCTGGTCGCCAACATCATCTCCGTCGCCGTGCTGCGCGAGCTGGGGCCGCTCATCGGCGCGATCGTGCTCACCGGCTTCGCCGGCGCCTCCATCGCCGCGGAGATCGGCACCATGGTCGTCTCCGAGGAGATCGAGGCCCTCGAAGCGCACGCGCTCAACCCCGTCCGCTTTCTCGTGGTTCCCCGGGTCCTCGCGGCGACGGTCAGCATGACCGCCCTGGGCGTCATCGCCTCCACCGTCGCCATCCTCGCCTCGGTCGTGATCGCTGTCACCGTGCTTGGAATTCCCTTTGAAACCTACTGGGACAACATGGTCACGCAGGCCAAGCTCGTGGACTTCCTCACCGGTGTGATCAAGGGGGGCGTCTTCGGCCTGCTCATCGGCGTCATCGCCTGCGGCAACGGGCTCAAGGTCTCCGGGGGCGCCGCCGGCGTCGGCCAGGCGACCACCAACACGGTCGTCGAGTGCGTCGTCGCCATCGTCCTGGCGGACCTGATCTTCACCGCGATCTTCTTCGCCCTCGAGCTGTTCTGAGCCCCCGCTAGCGCCGGTACCCGACCGGGTGCTCGCCCAGGGCGTACAGCTCACGCAGCATCGTCATGCCCAGGAACCCCGCGCCCGCGAGGACACCCATGACCGCCATCGCGCGGATCTGCCCGGCGCCCATCAGCCAGGCGCAGGCGTAGAGCGCGAGCCAGAGCGAGCCGTAGCGTGAGACTTTCTCCGCCGCGCGCGGGCCAACCCCCAGCGTGCGCACGCGCCGCACCACCATCGCCACGAAAAGCCCGGCGAGCACCGCGGGCCCGATCCACGCCGTCGGCGAGACCCACTCGGGCCAGAGCGTGCCCACCCGGGCCCACATCAGCATCGCCAGCGCCGTGCTCACGCTCGCCCACCCGATGACCGCGAAGACGAACGCGCGCCGGGAGATCGGCGGGCTGCGCCGGGCCAGGCGGTGGGTCAGCCCCGCCAGCACGAGCGCGTGCGTCATCACCAGCCAGACCGGGATCAGGAACCGCGCGTGCACGTTGGGGGTGAGCATGTGCCCGGCGTAGATCACCCCCAGCAGCACCATCCCGAACCCGGGCACGAACTTTCCCAGCACGTTGAAAATCAGGATCGCCAGCGCGACCAGCAGGGTCAGCAGGACCGCCAGCGTCCCGAACGCCGTCGCCCCCAGCACCGCGACGATCAGCGACCCGGCCACGCTCAGCACCACGGCCTCCGGGGAGACCTGCCCCTCCCCGATCGGGCGATCGAGCTTCATCGAGCGGTCCCGGTGCAGGTCCGTCACGTCATTCAGGCTCGTGCCGTACGAAAACAGCCCCAGCGCGCTCCCCGCCCCGGCGAGCAGGAGCACCCAGAGGGGGCGGTCCTGCATGGCGGCGGAGGCCTCGGGCAGCTCATACCCCGTGTGCGCCCGGGTCCACAGAATCAGGAACCAGACATTCGCCACCGCCGCGAACGCCGTTGTCACGCGGGTGAGGCGCAGAACCGGTGCGAGCTGCTGGAGAAGGCGACGCATGGGCCCCATCCTACCGCCCGGCGACCTCGCCCCTCCTACGATCGCGGTCCATGCCCGAGCCCAGCCAGAACACCCCCCCGCCCGTCGCGATCGTGGTCAGTCGATACAACGACTCGATCACCTCAAGCCTCCGTGATGCCGCCATCGAGGCCTACACCGAGCGTTACGGCGCCGGTGGCCCCCTGGCCGTGATCGACGCCCCGGGCGCCTTCGAGCTGCCCGCGATCGCCTCCGCCGCCATCCAGTCCGGTCTTTATGCCGGGGTGGTCTGTCTCGGGTGCGTCATCAAGGGGGAGACCACCCACGATGCGCACCTGAACAGCGCCGTCGCCGAGGCGCTCGCGAGCCTGAGCGTCGCGGCCGGCCTGCCGGTCGCCTTCGGCGTGCTCACCTGCCAGAACGCCGACCAGGCCCGGGCCCGTGCCGGGGGCGCCAAGGGCAACAAGGGACGCGAGGCGATGACCGCCGTGCTCCAGTCGCTCGACGCGATCCGCGCCATCGAGGACGCCGCCGACGCCGAGCGACCCGCCTTCGAGTTCACGCTCGACCGGGCGCCCTCCGACAAGGCGGGGGACGCCTGATGGCCTCTCCACGCGACATCCGGCGTCTCGCCCTGCTGGCGCTCTACCAGCTCGACGCCAGCCCCGAGACCGAGTGCGCCCACCTGCGCGAATCGATCGAGGACCTCGACTCCCTCGCCGAGGAAGGGCTGGTCCTCGTGGACGGCATCACGGGCGTCTCTTCGAAGAACCGGGACGAAGCGGTCGCCAAGGCCCGCGGCGCCTGGGAGGCCCGCGCCGAGGCCGACGCGGAGCTGACCGCGCTGGCGCCGGACTGGCCCACGTCCCGCCAGGCCGCCGTCGATCGCGCGATCCTCAGACTGGCCTGGTACGAGATGTCCACCAAGGCCTCACCCCCGAAGGCGGTGGTGAACGAGGCGGTCGAGCTGGCCAAGCAGTTCTCCACCGACAAGTCCCCGGCGTTCGTCAATGCCCTGCTGGGCAAGGTGCTCAAACGGCTCCAGGGCGAACCCGTCGAGCCGGTCAGGCCCGACGCGATCGAGCCCGACGGCCCGGTTGTCCAGGCCCCGGACGCGCAGGAGGGCTGAGTTGTGGCGCTGTTCAAGACCGTTCTCGGATCGCTCAAGAAGGGCCTCTCCCGCACGCGCGAGACGTTCGCCGGCGGGCTCCGTTCGATCCTCCTCGGACGCAAGCTCGACGACGCCCTCATCGACGAACTCGAGGCGCGCCTCATCCAGTCCGACGTCGGCGTCGTCGCCACGCGCGAACTGATCAACGGCATCCGCACCGACTTCAAGGCCGGCAAGCTCACCAAGGGTGAGGACGTCCTCGATTACCTCAAGACCAGCCTCAAGGCCATGTGGCCCGAGGCCGACCGCGAGCTGATCCTCGCCGATACCGCCCCCAGCGTCATCCTCGTCACGGGCGTCAACGGCGTGGGCAAGACCACCAGCATCTCCAAGCTCTGCGCCGCCCTCCGCGCCGACAACAAGACCGTCCTCCTCGGCGCCTGCGACACCTTCCGCGCCGGCGCCGTCCGCCAGCTTGAGATCTGGGGCGAGCGCCTCGGCGTCGAGGTCGTCAAGGGGCAGCAGGGGGGCGACCCCGCCGCGGTCGCCTTCGACGCCTGCGCCGCCGCCAAGGCGCGTGGTGTTGATGTGCTGATTCTCGACACCGCCGGGCGCCTGCACACGCAGGACCCGCTCATGCGCCAGCTCGAGAAGATCCGCAAGGTGATCGAGAAACAGATCCCCGGCGCCCCCCACGAGGTGCTGCTCGTCCTCGACGCCACCAGCGGCCAGAACGCCCTCCGCCAGGCCGAGGAGTTCTCCAAGAGCGCCGGCGTCACCGGCCTCTTCCTCGCCAAGCTCGACGGCTCGGCCCGCGGCGGCATCGTCGTCGCCATCCGCCAGAGCGTGGACATCCCCGTCAAGTTCGTCGGCGTCGGCGAGACCCCCGAGGACATCCAGCCCTTCGACCCCGAGGCCTTCATCGAGGCCATGTTCGCCGAGTAGACTCGCCCCGGGCCACGAACACCGAAGGGGGGGCGAACATGAGACTGACAGACTTCATCGCCGTTGGCGTGATCGCTTCCGTGGCGACGGCCATACAACCGGCGACGCAGCCCGGGCCCGACGCGCAACGCGAGGCGCCGACCGGTTCGAGCGAGCTGGCGCGGGAGATCGAGGCGTCGATCGCGCGCGTCTCGCCCATGGTGGCCCGTCACCTGGAAGTGGATGCGGTTCCGAACGTCCCCGTTCGATTGCTCACGAAGGCGGAACTCGGAGAGGCCGTCTACCTCGATACCCTCGCGAGCCTGGAGGGCCAGTTCCCTCCCGGCGTTGGTCTCACCGAAGAGCAATACGCGGATCAGGTGAAGCAATCGGTCGCGGCCACGCCGCTCATCGCAAAGTACGCCATGAGCGATCAGGCCTTGCTCGTCTCGCCCGAGTGGATCGAGGTCCTGAAGGACCAGGCCCGTCAGGCCGGGCTCGACCCGTCGCTCGCGTTGGACCAGGTGATCGCGCACGAGCTGGTACACGCGGTCCAGGACAAACGGGTGGGGCTGCTGGAGGTGTATCGCGCCGGGTTCGCGAAGGCGTTGGAACAGAATCGTCTCGAGGCCCACTTCCTCTGCTCGGCGGTTGTCGAGGGACAGGCGACCCTCGTCCAACTCAAAATCGCCCAATCGATCGGGGGCGACGAGCTTCACCGGTGGGCGGACGACCGGATCCCGGGTGACGGTCCGGTGCTCAACCAGGGGACCCGCGCGTACCGGTACGGCTTACGATTCTGCGAGTCAGTCGAACGCGACGAGGGCATGCAGGGTGTCTGGCGACGCCTCACCAACCCGCCGGCCTCAATCACCGAACTGGTGAGCGTGAGCGGACGCCGAGGGGATGCCATCGAACGCGCGTTCGACGGCTTCGAGGCCATCCTCGGGCCCGGTGACTGGACCCCCCTCCGGAGAGACGGGCTCGAGCAAACGCTCGGCGCCGGGCTCGGACTGCTCTCCGAAGCGGCCAAGGCGTCTATCCGCGATGGGCTCATCAGCGCGAGCCTCGTGGGACGCATGGAACTACCCACGCCCAAGAGCCCGGACGCCCGGGCGCTGGTGATCTCCATCCTCGAGTACGAAACCGACGTGCAGGCCAAAGCGGCCATCGAGCCTCTCCTGGAACTCGTCCAGGTTCAGGCGATGCGGTTCGCGTTCAACCCGGACGGTTCCAGATCGACCCCCGAGCAGAAGTCACTCCGACTCCGAGACGGCCAGCTCGCGTACTACGCGAAGGAGACCATGGCGCGCGGCGGAAGCGCCGCCTTCGGCCTCCTCGCCTGGGGCGGGATCGAGAACCGCCTGCTCATCATCAACGGCGTCGGCGCCCCCAGCGCCGAGATCGAGGCCCAGCCGCTGCTGCGCCTGATCGTCAAACGGATCGACGCCATCGATCGCCTCGGCGCCGCGTCGTCCGAGTGAGCCAGCGAGAACGCGAGTCAGAGACCACCCGCGCCCCCGGCCGCCCATCCGCGTGGCGCTCGGACGCCGGATGTACCGCCTCGGGGCCACACGTTGGCGATGGGCGCAGTGGGGGGGCTCGCACTCGGCCTGCTCCGTGCCACGCACTGCGGCCGGCTCATCCGGCGCCGGATCGGCGACCGCCTTCCGGATGACCTCTGGCTTCGGCTCATGCCGTACGAAGCGTTCCCATCCATTCGGGGGAGGGCGCCGGAGAGACCACGTCGTCCAGGTTGACCGGTCCGTTCTTGGCCCATAATGTAGTCAAGGCTACATTTTGGCCCGGGAGCACCCGTCTCATGCGCACGCCGAGTCTCCTTATCGCGTTGCTCTGTCTGATCGCCTCCCTGCAGGCCTGCGGCCGCTCATCCCCCGAGGCCACCACCCGCCGGGGCGAATCCCCCGAGACCCTCCTGCTCGTCGCCACCACCGGCATGGTGGCCGACGCCGTGCGCGCCGTCGCGGGCGATCGGGCGGACGTCGACGCCCTCATGGGCCCCGGCCTCGACCCGCACCTCTACAAGCCCACCCGGTCCGACATCGCCAAGCTCCTCCAGGCCGACGGGGTCTTCTACAACGGCCTCCTCCTTGAGGGCAAGATGACCGACGCGCTCATCCGTGCCGCCACCAGCGGGCGCCCGGTGCACGCCGTCACCGAGCTCATCGACGAGTCCCAGCTGCTCGAGCCCGAGGAGTTCGCCGGGCACTTCGACCCCCACGTCTGGATGGACCCAAGCGTGTGGATCAGCGCCGTCGAGGTCGTGCGTGACAAGCTCATCGAACTCGACCCGGACGGTGAGGCGGACTACCGCGCCAACGCGACGGCCTACATCGAAGAACTCCGAAGCCTCGACCAGTACGCCCAGCGGGTCCTCCGGACGGTTCCCGAATCCTCTCGCGTGCTCGTCACCGCCCACGACGCGTTCAACTACTTCGGGCGGCGCTACGGCTTCGAGGTCGTCGGCATCCAGGGCATCTCCACCGAGTCCGAGGCGGGGGTGCGCGACATCCAGCGCCTCGTGGACCTCCTGGTCGACCGCCGCGTCGGGGCGGTCTTTGTCGAGTCCACCGTTTCGCGCCGCAACATCGAGTCCCTCATCGCCGGCGCCCGCGCCGGCGGGCAGTCGGTCACCATCGGGGGCGAGCTGTTCTCCGACGCGATGGGACGCGAGGGGACCTACGAGGGCACCTACCTTGGCATGATCGACCACAACGTGACCACCATCGCCCGCGCCCTGGGCGGGCAGGCCCCCGAACGGGGGCGCCTGGGCAAGCTGGGGGACGAGGCGCCATGAGTCCCATCCCCGCCCATGACCAGGCCTCCCCCCGCGACCTCTCGGCCCGCCCGGAGCACTCCCCCGAGAGCCCACTCTCCGTCCACGCCCTCACCGTCGCCTACCACCGCAAGCCGGTGCTCTGGGACGTGGAGTACGAGGCGCCCGAGGCCAAGCTCATCGCGATTGTGGGGCCCAACGGCGCCGGCAAGTCCACCCTCATCAAGGCCTGCCTCGGCCTTGTCGCCCCCGCCGCGGGTCGCGTCGAGTTCTGGGGCGCCCCCTACAAGCGCGTGCGCACGCGCGTGGGCTACGTCCCCCAGCGTGAGAGCGTGGACTGGGACTTCCCGGTCAACGCGCTCGATGTCGCCGCCATGGGGCGGTACGCCAGGATCGGGTGGTGCAGGCCCGTGACGCGTGCGCACCGACGCGCCGCCCTGGACGCCCTGGACCGGGTCGGGATGGCCGACCTGGCGCGCCGTCAGATCGCCCAGCTCTCCGGCGGGCAGCAGCAGCGCGTCTTCCTCGCCCGGGCCCTCGCCCAGGACGCGGACCTGTACTTCATGGACGAGCCCTTCGCGGGGGTGGACGCCGCGACCGAGCGGGCGATCATCGATGTTCTGCGCGAACTCCGGGCCCGGGGGCGGACGGTGATCTGCGTCCACCACGACCTGCAGACCGTGCCCGAGTACTTCGACGAGGCCCTTCTCCTGAACATGCGCGTCGTCGCCGCCGGCCCGATCAGCGAGGTCTTCAACCGCGAGAACCTTGTCGCGACCTACGGCGGGCGACTGACGCTGCTCGACGAGGCCTCGGAGGCGCTCGCCCGCGCCGCACGGGGGGGCGTGTGAGGGCCCCGGCGTCCTCCATCACCGACGTCGGCGTGGAACTCCCGACCTTCGAGGAGGTCTGGCGGACCCTGACGCTGAGCGCCGGGTTCAACGCCCGTGTCGTGGTCCTCAGCGCCGCCCTGCTCGGGGTGAGCGCGGGCCTGGTGGGGACCTTCGCCCTGCTGCGCAAGCGCACGCTGATGGGTGACGCCCTTGCCCACGCGACGCTCCCCGGGATCGCCGGCGCCTTCATCCTCGCCGCCGAGATGGGCCTTGTCGCCCGCTCGCTCACGGTTCTCCTCCCCGGCGCCGCGGTGGGGGGCGTGATCGGCGTGCTCGGCGTGCACCTGCTCGTGCGTCACACGCGCCTGCGCGAGGACGCCGCGATCGGAATCGTCCTCGCCGGGCTCTTCGGCCTCGGGATCACCCTTCTCTCCTTCATCCAGGTGCGCGGCTATCCGGACGCGGGGGGGCTCAACACATTCATCTATGGGCAGACCGCGGCCATGCTTCCCCGCGACGCCGCCCTGATGGGCGCGATCGCCGCCCTCTCGATCGTCTCCGCGGTGCTCCTGCACAAGGAGTTCGCGATCGTGGCCTTCAACGATGACTACGCGCTCGTCCAGGGCTGGCCCGTCGGGCGGCTCGACCTGCTGATGATGGGGCTGATCGTTCTGGTGACGGTGGTGGGGCTCCAGGCGGTGGGGCTGCTCCTCATCGTCGCCCTGCTCATCATCCCGCCCGCCGCCGCGGCCTTCTGGACGCGGCGCCTGCGCACGATGCTGGCGCTCGCGGCGGGGATCGGGGGCGTGAGCGGGTACCTGGGCGCCAGCCTCTCGGCGCTCGCGCCGCGCATGCCCGCGGGCGCCGTCATCGTCCTCACCGCGGGGAGCGTCTTCCTGGTCTCGATGTTCATCGCGCCGAAGCGAGGGCTGATCGCCGGTTGGCTCCGCACGCTGGGGCTGCGCCGGCGGGTGGCGCGCGAGCACTGGCTCCGCCGCCTCTACGAAGCGCAGGACCGCTCCGACCGCCCGGCCACGCTCCACCCGGATCAGCTCAGCTCCGCCCGCAACCCCCTCATCACGCTCCTCACCCGCTGGGATCTGCGACTCTCCGGGCTCATCGAGATCGCGAGCGGGGGCGTCCGCCTCACCCGGCGCGGCCTGCTCGAGGGGGAGCGGGTGACGAGCAACCACCGGCTCTGGGAGCAGTACCTCATCTCCTACGCCGACATCGCCCCCTCGCACGTCGATCTCTCCGCCGACCTCGTCGAGCACGTCCTCCACCCCGACCTGATCGCGGAGCTTGAGCGGGCCCTGCGAAAGCGCTCGATCGAGATCGATCGGCTGCCCGACCACCGCGACCGGGAGGATCTCGCGTGAGCCCCTCCACGTACCTGTTTCTCTCGATCGATCTCCCCGCGATGCTCGCGGGAACGCTCGCCGCGATGACGTGCGCCCTGCTGGGCAACTTCCTTGTGCTGCGCCGTCAATCGCTGATGGGGGACGCGATCTCGCACGCCGTCCTCCCCGGCATCGTGGTCGGGTTTCTCATCGCGGGCACCCGGCGCACGCTCCCGATCTTCATCGGGGCCGGCGTCTCGGCGATGCTGACGGTGCTGATGATCAGCGCCCTGCGGCGGGTGGCGCGCGTTGAGCCGGGCGCCGCGATGGGCGTCTCCTTCTCGATCCTCTTCGCCCTTGGTGTTCTCCTCATCGAGCAGGCCGCCGCCCGGCATGTGGACCTCGACGCCGACTGCGTGCTCTACGGCCAGCTCGAGTACATCAACTGGACACCCCCGGAGGCCTGGTCCGAGCTGCTCTCCCGCGCCACCTGGGCCAGTCTCCCCCGACAGGTGGTGGTGCTCTTCGGCGCCCTGGTCCTGGTCTGCGCGTTCGTGCTCGCCTTTTACAAGGAACTCCGCCTGACCACCTTCGACCCCGCGCACGCCTCCGCGATCGGGTTCAGCGCCCCGCGCCTCAACGCGGCGCTCATGGTGCTTGTCGCCGGCGCCACCGTGGCCGCGTTCGAGGCCGTCGGCTCCATCCTCGTCATCGCGATGCTCATCACCCCCCCCGCGACGGCGCGTCTGCTCACCGACCGATACGCCGTGCAGCTCCTGCTCAGTCTGGTTCTCGCGGGGGTGACCGGGGTGCTCGGCTACCTCGCGGGCGCGTTCCTCCCCGACGCGCTCGGGCTCGAGGGGGGCTCGCTCAACGCCGCGGGCGCGATGACCGTCGTCGGCGTGCTGATCCTGCTCATCGTCATCGTGTTCGCGCCCACCCACGGGGTGCTCGCCCGCGCCCGTCGGCGTCGGGCGCTCGCGTGCCAGATGGCCCGCGACGACGTCCTCGCCCTGCTCTACCGCCTCGAAGAGTCTCGCCCGGACCACGCCATGCTCGCCTCGCGTCTCGAGGCCCTGATCGGCGCCGCCGCGGGGCGCCCCGTGCGCACGCTCGCGCGCGACGGGCTGGTGCGAGTTGAGGGGGGGCAGGTCAGCCTGACCGACGAGGGGCGCCAACTCGCCCAGGGGCTGATCCGCTCGCACCGCCTCTGGGAGTCCTGGCTGGTGCAGGAACTCGGGCTCCGCCCCGACCACGTCCACCAGACCGCCGAACGCCTCGAGCATCTCCAGGACAAGGGCCGGCCCCTGCGCCCGGCGCCCGACGCGGCGTCCACGGATCCGCACAACCGCCCCATCCCCGACCCGACCGGGAACGACGCGTCAGGCTGAACTCGCCGGCAGGCTCGAGCCCCGCTCGATCAGCTCGCCGGTCAGCGCCACCTCCCGCGCCTCGGGCGCCGGGGTGTCCTCCTCCATCGACATCCGCTCGAGCAGCAGCTCCGCGGCCCGCGTCCCGATCGCCTCCATCGGCTGGCGCACGCAAGAGAGCGACGGCGTGACCAACGCCCCGGTCGAGAGGTCGCGCAGGCTCACGATCGCCAGGTCAACCCCGACGCGGAGACCCGCCTCGGCGGTGATCTGGACCAAGCGCATCGCCGTGGGCACGTCGCTGGCCACCACGCCCGGGGCTCGACGCTCGCCCAGCGCCTCCGTGATCTTCTGGTTGGATCTTCCGGTCCCGTACGCCACCAGCGAGGGCGCTCGCTCACCCCGCCCAAGGTCGTCAAAGGCCGCGGCCTGTCTGGTCCGAACGAACTCGGAGCCGTGCTCCAGGTCACCCAGCTCACCGCGCACGTAGATCACGTCCTCCCAACCGTTGGCCTCGAGGTGCTCCACCGCGATCCGCATCGAGGCGGCCTCGTCCACGCAGACCGAGTCCACGTGCTCCACCGAGGCGGACGCGTCGAGGCAGACGCAGGGCGTGCCCTCCGCGGTCAGGGTCCGCAACTCCTCGGGGTCTACCGTGCCCGCCGCGATCACCCCGTCCACCCGCCAGGAGGGGGTGCCGAACACCAGGTCCGGGGGCTCAAAGAAGGAGGTCCCCACGTGGATGCGGTGCTGCAAGAGGGCCGAGGCCGCGGCTCGAACCGCGAGGCTGAGCGACTCGCCGCAGGGGGCGCCGATCACCGCGACCAGGTTGGTCCGCTTGGCCGCGATCGAGCGCACCATCGGGTTCGGGCGGTAGTTCAGTTCGGCCGCCGCCTGCAACACCCGCTCGCGCACCTCCGGACGCACGCGAAAGTTCTGCGTGTATCCGTTCATGATGCGGCTTGCGGTGGACTCGGCGACGCCGGCCCGACGGGCGACCGCCGCGAGCGTCACGCGTTGATTCATTCTCCGCTGACCCATCGGGAGCCTCGGTGGGGATGACAACCCGTTCGGCGCCCTTCCTCTCCCCAGAATGCGGGGCGCCTGTCACACCATGAGGGCGATCGCCCGGGTGACCCCGAATCTAGCAATGCGCGCTCGCGACGATGGGTTCATCCACCGATTCGGGAGGGGGAAGTGGGCAATTCGGGCATTTTTCCCTACGCCTCGATGGGGGGGGCGCCCCCTCCGGTCGGAGGGCCACGACCCCAATCGGGGTGTTTCCCTTATTTCAACTCGGGGCGCCGTGATCCCGACCCGGCGGCGCTCCAATGATCCGGGACAGCCCGCGCGAGGGAACCCCACAAGTTGCCATCTGTAAGGGAGAGTGATTCTCCATGCGAGGAGCGAGCATGCGGCGCAGTCCGTTCACAGTCGCGGTCGGTCTACTTCTGGTGCTGACCCCGGTCGCACTCGCTCAGCCGCAGGGACCGCCCCCGGCCAACGTGGTGCTCGACGCGGTGCGCGCTGAGGTGGTCGAGCAGCAGCGCGCCGCGACGGGGCAGATCCTGACGCGCCGGCGCAGCAGTCTCGCCGCCGAGGAGGCCGGCCTCGTCGCCGTGCTCGACCTGGAGGCGGGGGATCTCGTCGAGCGGGGCCAGATCGTGGCGCAGCTCGACCCGACCTATGTGGAAATCGACCTGACCCGGGCCAGGGCGCAGGTCGCACTCGCCGAGGCGTTCATCGCCCAGCGACGCGCCGAACTCGACCAGTCCCAGCGCGACCTGGAACGCCTGCTCCAGCTCGACGCCCGCGGCTCGGCCTCTGAATCCGAACTCGACGACGGACGCACCCGCGTCGCGGCGGACCGCGCCACGCTGGCCCAGGCCGAAGCGGACCTCGCCATCGCCCGGGCCGACGTCGCCAGCGCCGAGGCCCGCCTCGAGGACATGACCATCCGCGCCCCGTTCTCCGGGCGCGTGGTTCGCAAGGCGACCGAGGTGGGGCAGTGGGCCTCGCGCGGCGACCCGATCGTCGAGATCGTCTCCGTGCGCTCTCTCGAAGCCCGCGTCGATGTGCCCGAGAACGTGGTCGGGCGTGTCGGCGAGTTGCTCGCGGCAAAGGGTGAACTGATGATCGATGTGCGCGTGCCGGCCCTGGGCGCGTACGTCCCGGGGCGGGTGATCAGCATCATTCCTCAGGGCGACCAGCTCAGCCGGCTCTTTCCCGTCCGCCTGGAGCTGGACAACCCCGACGAGTTGATGAAGCCGGGGATGAGCGTGGTGGCGATGATGCCCACCCGCGTCCGCGCCGAAACGACCACCGTGCACAAGGACGCCATCCTGCGCAACGACGTGGGCGAATACGTCTACTTCGACGCCGACGGGATGGCGATGGTCGCCCCGATCGAGCGTCTCTTCGCGGTCGGTGATCGCATCGCGATCCGGGCGGGGATGCTCCGCCCGGGGATGGACGTCGTCGTGGAGGGCAACGAGCGTCTCTTCCCGACGCAGCCGCTCAACGTCCTCGGGCGCCTGGGTGACGCCCAGGCCCCGGCCCCCGACGCGGGACACGCCCAGACCGACACCCCCGCCGAGGGAGGCTGACCCGTGGACATCGTTCGCTTCGCGATCGCCAAGCCCGTGACGGTCACCGTGGCCGTCATCCTGGTCGTCATGTTCGGCCTCATCGGGCTCGGCGCGATCCCCATCCAGCTCACGCCCACCGTGGACCGCCCGATCATCACGATCGAGACGACCTGGCCCGGGCGCTCCCCCCAGGAGATCGTCGACGAGATCACCAAGGAGCAGGAGGAACGCCTCAAGAACGTCGCCGACCTCAAGAAGATGCGGTCCAGCTCATCCGAGGGGATCAGCAGCATCACCCTCGAGTTCGTCATCGGCGCCGACATCACCCGAGCCAGCCAGGAGGTCTCCGACGCCCTCCGCCAGGTCCCCGACTATCCCGACGACGTCAACGAGCCGGTCATCCGCATCTCCGACGGCGAGATCGACAACGCGATCGCCTGGCTCATCCTCGACCTCCCCGAAGACAAGATCGCCAAGCACCCCGGCTTCGACATCACCTCCCTCTATGACGACCTCGAGAAGGAGGTCAAGCCCTACCTCGAACGCATCGATGGCGTCGCGCAGGTCAACATCTACGGGGGGCGCGAGCGCGAGGCCCGTGTCTACATCGATCCCATCGCCCTTGCGCAGCGCGGCCTGAACCATGTCGATGTGGTCGCCGCCCTCCGGGGCGAGAACCGGAACATCTCGGCCGGCTCCATCGCCGAGGGCAAGCGGGATTACCGCGTCCGGCTCATCGGTCAGTTCGAGACCCCCGAGCAGGTGCTCGAGACCATCGTGGCCTACCGCGACGGTCGCCCCGTGTACGTCAAGGACGTCGCCGAGGTCGAGGTCGGCTTCGTGAAGCAACGCGGCTTCGTCCGCTCCTTCGGCCACCCCTCCATCGCGATGCCCGTCATCCGCCAGAGCGGCGCCAACGTCGTGAAGGTCATGGAGGAACTCCGCCCCCGCCTCGACGAGATCCGCACCGACTTCCTCCCCAACTACGGGGGCGTCACCAGCGGCGGGCCCGTCGGCCCCGACCTCCGGCTCCGCCAGGTCTACGACGAGACCGTTTACATCAACTCCGCCGTCGGGCTCGTCACGCAGAACCTCTACGTCGGCGGCCTGATCGCCGTGGTTGTCCTTCTCCTCTTCCTCCGCTCCCTGACCTCCACCGCGATCATCGCGTTGGCGATCCCGATCTCCGTCATCGGCACGTTTCTTGTCCTGCTCGCGCTCGGGCGCACGCTCAACATCATCTCGCTCGCCGGGCTCGCGTTCGCCGTGGGCATGGTGGTGGACAACGCGATCGTCGTGCTGGAGAACATCTACCGCCGGATGCAGGACGGTGAATCCGCCCGACGCGCCGCCTACCTGGGCGGGCGCGAGGTCTGGGGCGCCATTCTCGCCTCCACCCTGACCACCGCCGCCGTCTTTGTCCCCGTGCTCACCATCCAGGAGGAGGCGGGGCAGCTTTTCCGCGACATCTCCCTGGCGATTGTCGCCTCGGTGGTCCTCTCCCTGATCGTCTCGATCACGGTGATCCCGACCGCCGCCGCCCGCTGGCTCCGCGTCGCGGGGGACAAGAAGCCCAACCCCGTGGTCCGGGCGTGGAAGAGCCTCTTCGGGCTCGTTCCCGCCCTGGGCGCCCTCAACGAGCGCATCGGGCGCGTCATGCTCTGGCTGATGACCGGCTGGCGCGGCTGGACCCTCCGCCCCGCCATCATCATCCTCCTCACCGCCGCCAGTCTCTTCGGCGCCCTCCGCCTCGCCCCCCCGCTCGACTACCTCCCGGCGGGCAACCGCAACCTGGTCTTCGGGGGCCTGCTCATCCCGCCGGGTCTCTCGGTCGAGAAGCGCGAGCAGATCGCCCAGCGCATCGAGGCCCAGGTCAAGCCCTACCTCGACGCCTCCTACGACGAGCCGGACACCGTCGCCGCGCTCCCGGAGATCCCGCGGCCCTCCTTCGGCCCCGGGCCAGCGCCCGCCCCCTTCCAGCCCGTCCCGATGAGCAACTTCTTCATCGGCGCCTTTGGCACCAACATGTTCGTGGGCGGCACCAGCGAGAACGAGCAGGTCGTCCGGCCCATCGGCCAGCTCCTCACCAACGCGATGAGCGGCATCCCCGACAGCTTCGGGGGCGCCGGGCAGTCCTCACTCTTTGGCAACGGCGCCAGCGGCGGCAACACCATCGACATCGAGATCTCCGGTCCCAACCTCGATCGCGTCAGCGCCGCCGCCCAGGCCGTCTTCATGACCGCCGCCGGACGCTTCGGCTTCGCCGACGTCCGACCCAGCCCCGCGAACTTCAGCCTCCTCGAGCAGGAACTCCAGGTCGAACTCAACGAACGCGGGCGTGAACTCGGCCTCACCACCGAGGGCGTCGGGGTCGCCATCCGTGCGCTCTTCGACGGCGCCTTCGTCGGCGACTACAAGCACGCCGGGCGGACCATCGACCTGGTCGTGCTCCCCCAGGGCGGGCGTCTCGACTTCAAGGAACAGCTCGCCACCGTCCCCATCGCCACCCCCGCCGGGCCCATCGTCCCGATCGACACCGTGGTCGATTTCGTCCCCGGGCGGGCCAGCCAGGAGATCCAGCGCATCGAGGAACTCGCGGCGGTCACCATCCAGGTCGATCCCCCCGACGACGCCCCGCTCGAGGAGACGATGACCTGGCTTCGCGAGGAAGCCATCGCCCCCGCCTGGGCGGCGGGGATGATCGACAGCTCCATGCGAGTCCGGATGGAGGGCACCGCCGCCAAGCTCGACGAGGTCAAGGCCTCGCTCTTCGGCCCCCCCGCCCCGCCCCGCGACAACTCCAGTTGGTTCACCCCGCTCAACATCGTGACGGGTCTGCTGCTCCTGGCCGGGATCGGCGTCGCCGGGTACGCGAGCATCCGGGCCATGAGCGCGGGTGACGGTCGCCTGTTCTACGCCGCCGCGGGCGCCGCCCTCCTCGCCCTGGTCATCGCGGGGCTGGTGATGGGCTTCGGCGCCAACCCGAGCCTGATGACCGCCCGCCTCGTCTGGGCCCTGCTGGTCACCTACCTGCTCATGGCGGCCCTCTTCGAGAGCTTCGTCTACCCCTTCGTCATCATGTTCACCATCCCCCTCGCCGTGGTCGGCGGGTTCGCGGGTCTGGCCATCGTTCACTGGTGGTCGCTGCAGGACCCCACCAAGGCGCCCCAGCAGCTCGACGTCCTCACCATGCTCGGCTTCATCATCCTCATCGGGGTGGTCGTCAACAACGCCATTCTCATCGTCCACCAGTCGCTCAACTTCATGCGTGGCCTGTTCGAGGAGGAGGAGGCCCAGGGCCCCATGCCCCCCCTGGAGGCCATCGCCGCGTCCGTGCGCACGCGCATCCGGCCCATCTTCATGAGCGTCCTCACCTCCGTGGGCGGCATGCTCCCCCTCGTCCTCTTCCCGGGCGCCGGATCCGAGATGTACCGCGGCCTCGGCTCGGTGGTGGTGGGGGGGCTGCTCGTCTCGACGCTCTTCACGCTCGTCCTGGCGCCCCTCCTCTTCAGCCTCGTGCTGGAAATGGACTCCGCCCTGCGCAAGCTCCTGGGCATGCGGGATCCCCTCCAACGCCTCGCCGAGGGCGGGCAGAGCGACGACCCGCTGGCCCCGGCGCCCAGCCCGACGATGGCGTGACCGGGAGGGCGCTGCGCCGCCCCGAGCTTCCCCTGCGCTCCCGATTCGGGCTAGGCTCCGCCATGCTCAAGACACGACTGGCGATCCCTGCCCTCGTCCTGCTCGCGCTCAACGCCGCCTGCGCTTCCTCCAACCGAGCGGACCCGGCGCCCGCCACGGCGCGGGGGGTGGCCCTGCTCGAGTCCCTCCCCCCGAGCGCGTACCTGGCGCTCAACTCCGCCAGCGGGGACCGGGCGACCCTCGACGCGATCGCCGACCGGTGTGCGCGGGCCGACGCCGTTCTCATCGGCGAGATGCACGGGCACCCCGTCGGCCTCGCCTTCGGCGCGCATCTCTTCGACGCGATCCTGGAGCGCAATCCGGACGCGGTGCTGAGCATGGAGTTCTTTGAGCGTGACGAGCAGGCCGCCATCGATGACTACCTCGCCGGGATCACCGATGAGGAGGGGTTCCGCAAGGCGACCGGGCGGACCGACTCGAACTACCCGCCCGGGCACCGCGCGATGGTGGAGCGGGCCAAGGTGGGCGCCCGGCCCGTCGTCGCCGCCAACGCCCCTCGTCACTACGCCCGCCTCGCCCGCACCTCCGGTTTCGACCGCATCAACGAGATGACGCCTGCCCAGCGCCGCCTGGTGGAGATCCCCGGGGTCATCGAGGACTCGGCCTACCGAACGAGGTTCCTCGACCTGATGTCCGGCATGGGGGGGCACGGCGCCGAGATGTCCGACGAGGAGGCCCGCTCCATGGCCGACGCCTTCTTCCGCGCCCAGGCCGTCTGGGACGAGACGATGGGGGACTCGGTCGCCGACGCCACGCGCCTGGGCACGCCCGTGGTGCACGTCGTCGGGCGTTTCCACGTCGAGCGACCGAGCGAGGGTGGGGGGCTGACACAAGAAATCCGCGACCGCCTGGGGGCGGGCGCGGATCTGGTGGTGGTGCTCATGGATGACGCGAGCCCGGGGTCGCCCCCCGAGGACTGGCAGAGCCTGGCCGACTACGTCGTGCTCGTCGGCCCGATGCCCGAGTGATCAGTCGTCCTGGGTCTCGACGCTGCCGAGCGCATCGCCCGTGTCGAACTCCGGGGCGCCCGTCGCGACGCCGACGTCGATCATCTGGTCGTTGGCGGGCGTGACGAACGGGTCGGCGCCCTCGCCCGAGCCGACCTCGAACGAGTCGGGCCCGCGGAATCGGTGATCCCCCGAGACCGGCGCGACCGGGCTCGACGCGGGCGACTCCGGGATGGTCCGGGCCATCTCGATTTCCTGCGGGTACTCGGGGCCCTCACGCAGCGTGTAATCGATCCGACGCGAGTCCGCCGGCGGGACCGTGATCTGGTTGCGCAGACGCGTGGAGTGCGTCTTCTGGTCGTAGATCGACCAACGCATGATGTCCGGCGCGTACGCGCTCCCCTCACCCTTGTTCTTGTAGAACCGGATGGTCAGCTTCTTCCCGATCGGAACGTCCGTCGACCAGAACTCCTGGTTGTCCCGCGTGTCGATCAGCGTGATCGTGATGGGCTGGTAGGGGGTCGAGACGTAGGTGAACTCGTCCAGCGACCGCATCTTCCCCGATGGACGCATCTCCATCAGCGAGCAACCCCCGGCACAGAGCGCCACGGAGGCGGCGAGGGCGGCGGGCATCAGGCGAGTTCGGGTCGGCATGGCTGGGCTCCAGGGCTCGGGGACAGGACCGATTTGTATGCGCCACGCCTCCCCCCGGTTCACCGGGAATCCGCGTCAGCGCAGGGGTTATCGGTAGACTCCGCCAATGCCTGAAGCGGACCCCACCCCGGATTCTCATTTCCGAGCCCGCAAACCCAATGACGCGCCGGATTTGCGCGTCGGGCACGGGTACGACCTCCACCGCCTCGAACACCTGGCCCCCGACGGCCCCGGCAAGCCCCTCATCATCGGCGGCCTCCCCCTCGAGCACGATCGGGGGCCTCTGGCCCACTCCGACGGCGACGTCCTCTACCACGCCGTCACCGACGCGCTCCTCGGCGCCCTGGCCCACCCCGACATCGGCCAGCTCTTCCCCAACACCGACGAGGGAGAGGCCGGGCGTGACTCGAGCGAGTACGTCGCCCGGGCCCACGAGCTCGTCGAAGAGGCGGGCTACCGCGTCATCAGCCTCGACGCCACCGTCGTCCTCGAACGCCCCAAGATCGGGCCGCACAAGGACGCGATGCGCGACAACATCGCCCGCCTCCTGAAGATGGACGTCTCCCGCGTGAACGTCAAGGGCAAGACGCACGAGGCCGTGGACGCCGTCGGCCAGGGCCTCGCCCTCGAGGCTCACTGCGTGGTCTTGCTCGCCCGCTGACGCGCCGTCATCCGCTCGCGCTTCTTGAGCAGCATCGCGAGCGTCCGGTCCGTGATCCCGGGGAAGACGACCGAGAGCCCCAACGCCGTGCGGACCGGCAGGCTGGTCCAGACCTCACCCCCCCGTCCCTTGCGCAGCCGCCTGACCACCGCCCGCCCCACCCGCTCGGGGGACTGGAGGAACATCGTGTTCTTCTGGTCGGCGATCTTCAGATCACCCCCCAGCGCCGCCGCCGCGTCGAAGAACTCCGTCCTCGTCCCGATCGGGTGGACGCTCGAGACGGCGATGCCCTTGTCGCGCAGCTCCAGGCGCATGGAGCGGGCGAAGTGGTCCTGACACGCTTTGGTCGCCGAGTACGCCCCGTAGTACGAGATGGAGATTTTGGAGAGGCAGCTCGAGCAGAAGAGCACGTGCCCCTCTCCCGCGCGGCGCATGTGCTCGAGGGCGGGGCGGGTGACGTTGAGCGAGCCGTGGAAGTTGACCTCGAAGATCCGGCGCAGGTCTTCGTCGGTCATCTCGCTGGCGGGGATCTCCACGCCGTATCCCGCGTTGGCGAAGACGCTGTAGATCGAGCCGAACGCGCCGACGGTCTCCTCGATCAGGCGCCGCCCGGCCTCCGGGTCCTCCACGTTTCCCGGGAGGACGATCGCCCGCCCCCCCTCGCTCCTGATGCGCCCGGCGATCTGCTCAAGCCGGTCGGCCCGCCGGGCCATGAGGGCGACGGGCATGCCCGCCCTGGCGCACAGAAAAGCCGACGCCGCCCCGATGCCGCTGCTGGCCCCGGTGATGGCGATCGGCTTGTCGCGGAGATCAATCACGCCCCAAGGTTCCTCTGGGGCATGCGATCAGTCCTCGCTGGAGAAGACCTTCTCGGTCGTCTCCACGGTCGCCTTGCCGGCGCCCTTCACGTCCTCAGCGGCGCCCTCGACGGTGTTGCACGCGGTGAGCACGGTCATCCCGATGCACGCGGCGCCGCAGGCCAGCACGATCGCGCCGAAGCGCCGAGCAGTCTCATTCTTCATGGTTGAAGTCTCCTAAGGGTTTCAGACCCGTCGATTCTAACTCGCGTCGCCATCCCCCGCCGGACCCGGATTGTTCCCGCCGCTCGCCCCCTCGCGACCCGGGCGGAGCAGCCACGAAAGCTCCGGGGCCCGGGCGATCCACGAGCCGACGAGGTAGATCACCCCGCCCGCGACCGTGGCGCTGAGCAGGGCCAGCGCACCGGTCGCCCACGCGTCCCGCGTCCCCCAGGCGCCCAGCACGCCCCAGACCGCGACGCCCATCACCGCGCTGATCGCCACGCTCCGGAGCAGGCCGACGCGCACGGAGGCGTCCATCAGGCGGGGCAGGCCGAGGCGACGCCGGGCCGCGAGCCCGAGGAGCGCGCATTGGATGATCGCCGCGATCGAGGTGGACCAGGCCAGGCCCGCCTCGCCCAGGCGCCAGATGAGCGAGACGTTGAGCGCGAGGTTCAGGGCGACCATCGCGATCGCGATGCGCATGGGGGTGGTTGTGTCGTTGCGGGCGTAGAACGCGCGCGTCCAGAGCTGGTTGAGCGAGTACGCCCAGACACCCACGCTGTACCCGAGCACCACCCACCCCGCCCGACGCACGCCCTCCTGGCTGAACCCGTCCCCAAGCCCCGAGTAGAGCGTGCTGACCAGGTCGGTGCGCACCAGCGCAAGCCCGACCGACGCCGGGATCGCGATGAAGAGCGAGAGCCGGATCCCGCGGCGCAGGGTGCGGACGAACGAGGCCGGGTCCTCGCTCGCCCGGCTCAGGGCCGGGAAGACCGCCGTGGCCACCGCGATCCCGAAGACCCCCAACGGGAACTGGTAGAGGCGTTGGGCGTAATAGAGCACGCTGTTGGAGGCCTCGTCGAGGGGGTAGGCCACGCCCCCGATCCGCGGGCCGACCCAGAGGGGCCACATCGCGATCAGGGTGTCGATGAAGCTGTTGAGCTGCAGGGTGCCCAGCCCGATGAGCGCCGGGACCATCCGCCTGAGCATCGACCGGACCCGTGCGCTCGTCTCTGCTCCCCCCGAGCGCCAGTCCACCCGTCCCCGCAGCATCCGCACCGACCAGGCGACCTGCAGAACGCCCGCCACCACCGCGCTCGCCCCGATGACATACCCCCAGGCGCGCGCCGAAGCGTCCTCGATCAGCCAGTAGGGGGCAGCGGCCGCGATGATGCACAGGTTCAGGATGATCGGCGCCGCCGCCCACGGGGCGAACCGCCCGTGCGTCTGTAGCATCCCCCCGAGAATGGCGGCGACGCAGACCAGGGGCATGAAGGGGAGGGTCACCATGATCAGACGCAGCGAGAGCGTCCGATCGGCGTCGCCGGGCGCGAGGAGCAGCAGCGTGAGCAGCAGGAGTTCGATCGCGATCGTCACCCCCCCGGTCCCCATCGCGAGAAGCGCCACGGTGGTGCGCGCAAACGCCCCCGCTCCGCCGGCGTCCGATTCCTGCAGACGCGCGTACTCGGGGAGGAAGGCCGCGGAGAGCGCCCCTTCTCCGAACAGGCGACGGAACATGTTGGGGATGGCCAGCGCCGCAGCGAACGCGGAGCCCACGGCGCTGTCACCGAAGATGCGCACGGTCGCCAGATCGCGCACGAGCCCGAGCACCCGGCTGGCGAGGGTGAGCCCGGAGACGGTGCGCACGGCCCGCCCGATCGAGGCGCCGCTGTCTCGTTCCGGGGTCGCCTGGGGGTGGTCGGTGGGCTCGGGCACGGCGTCAGGGTTCATCGGTCGCGTCGCGGCCTCCGCGTCAGCGGGAGGATCGGATCAGGGAGAGTGTCAGGCAGGCGCCCCCGGCGATCGAAACGCCCAGCAGGTTCGCCAGGGCGTCGTCGAGCGCGACGACCCGGTGCAGCCCGGGCAGGCCCTGCGAAAGCTCGTCAAGTGGGGCGTAGACCGCGCCGACCGCGGTGCTGGCGAGGATGTTGCGCCGTGCGAGCGGTCGGCCGAAGAAGGCCGCGAGGATCAGCAGCAGGGTCCAGAGGCCGAAGGCCCCCACGTGAATGACCAGGTCCGGGCGCTGGATCGGGCCCTTGATGGAGAGCTGGGGCCAGTGGGTCGCGAGGAGGAGGGTGAGGGTGTAGATCACAAACACCGCACGCCGGACCGACACGGGGATGCGCGGCGTTTCGGGAGACACGCTGGATGTCGGGTCGTTCACGCGGTGCGCTCGGTCGCCCCGAGCGAGCCCCGCAGCACGGTGATCTCCGCCTCGGAGAGGGGGGACGCCTCGTCGCGGGCGTCGATCATGGTGTCCCATTCACGCACGATCGCCTCGCCGAGCTTCTTGTAGTCGAGCCCGCCCGGGGCCCAGGGGGCGTAGTCAAAGATCGTCTGCCCGAAGCTGGGACACTCGGCGAGCTTGATGTTGCGCCGGATGGCGGGGCGGTAGACCCGGGCGAAGCGCCAGGGCACGTCCTGCTCGCGGGAGGAGCTGAAGAACCCCTCGAGATCGTCAACAACCTCGCGTGTGTGCGTGGTCTGCTGGTCGTGCATGCAGAGCACGATCCCCGCCACGCTCAGGCTCGGGTTGAGCTGACGCCGGACGAGCTGCACCGTCTCGAGCAGCTTGCCCACGCCCTGGAGGGCGAGGAAGTGGGCCTGCATCGGGATGATGACCTCGCGGGCGGCGACGAGCGCGTTGAGCGTCAGCAGCCCGAGCGAGGGGGGGCAGTCGAGCAGGACGAACTCGTGCCCGCCCGCGGGGGTGGACTCGAGCCGACGCAACGCGCTGCGAAGACGCTCGTGGCGCTGCGGGAGCGTGCCCAGCTCCGACTCGGCCGCGGCCAGGTCCGTCTCGCTCGGGATCAGCGAGAGGTTGTCACGCACCTCGATCAGGGCCTGGGTGGGGTCGTAGGCGGGGTCGAGCAGAAGGTCGTAGACGCTCCCCCGGTCCCGCTCGCGCAGCTCTCCGGGCTCGACGCCCAGGTGCAGGGTCGCGTGGGCCTGGGGGTCCAGATCGACGAGCAGGGTCCGCCGACCCGTTCCCGCGATCGCAGCGGCCAGGTTGACGCTGGTGGTCGTCTTGCCCACCCCGCCCTTCTGGTTCATCAGTGCGATGACCCTCGTCGGCCTGTCCGCCTTCCCTGGCATGCCCCGAGTATACGGGCAAATCCGGCTCTCACGCGGGGCGGGGCTCAGGCGTTGGCCGGCTCGGGCTCGAGGGCCGATTCCGGCTCGGCCCCCGCCCGCGAGGCGCCCTCCGCGGAGGCCGCCATCAGCTCGCGGGACTGCTTCTCGATGGTGGCCTTCCGCGCGATCTTGATCGCGTAGACGGTGATGTACGAGATGGTGATCAGGGCCAGGGCGTAGACGAACCGGGCCTTGGTCTCGGAGATGAGGATCCCGAGCACCGCGAAGATCGCCGCAAAGCCGTAGAGCGTCAGCACCGCCCCCTTGACCCCCAGCGCCCGCTTGAGCATGTGGTGGAGGTGGTCCGAGTCGGGGTCGGACATCTTCTTACCCGCCATCTTGCGCCGGACGATCGCCAGAATGGTGTCGATGATCGGGAGGGCGAAGATGACCAGCCCGGCGAGGACGAGGAAGGTCTGACCCAGGTCGCCCAGCGTCAGGACGATGACGATGGTCGTGAAGCCGAGCAGGAGGGAGCCGCAGTCCCCGAGGAAGATCGTCGCGGGGTTGAAGTTGTGGGGGAGGAAGCCCAGGCAGGCGCCCAGCAGGGCCATGCAGAGGATGATCCGGGTCGCGTCGAGCGAGCCGTAGTCCACCATCGCCAGGCCCAGGGCGACGACCAGAAGCCCCGCGGCGGTGATCGCCGTCGTTCCCGAGAGCAGCCCGTCGAGCCCGTCGATCAGGTTTGCCGCGTTGCACGCGCCCAGGACGAAGACCGCGATGACCGCGGTGCCCGCCCAGTAGATCAGGTCCACCTCGAGATGGGACCCGATGAGGGGCCACTCGGCGCCCAGGTCGAAGACCCAGGTCAGATCCTGGTTGCCGATCAGCTTCCCGAGCGTGGGCGCCAGGACGCCCTGGGCGACCTTGACGCCGATGTCGCCGTACGCCAGCGCCGCGGCGGCGAAGAGCTGCCCACCGATCTTGACGCGCGGGGGGATGCCGATCACGTCGTCGAGCAGGCCGACGAGCATGATCACCGTGATGCCCAGGGGGATCCACGGCGGGACGGCCCGGGGGAAGCCCCCGTCGTAGAGGTGCTCGGTCTGGTGGAAGGTGATCAGGGAGCCGAAGCGCGGATCGGTCGCGATGTAGCTGAAGAAGATGGCGCCCATGAGGCCGAGGTAGACCGCCAGCCCGCCGAGGTAGGCGATGGGCATGCGGTGCATCTTGCGCTCGTCGGGGTGGTCCACCACGCCGTTGGCGATCGCCAGGCGACGGATGATCGGGGTGGTCAGCAGGGTGATGACGAAGGCGACGACCCCGATGGCGAGGTAGCCCTGGAAGATCTCCATGCGCGACCACTCGGGCTTGCCCGCGATGCCCGCCAGGTCCGCGAGTTCCTGCTGGCGGGCCGCGAGGGACTGGATCTGGGCCCCGAGGGACTCGATCCGGTTGGCGACGCCGTCGGGCACGACCTGGGTCGTCGCCTGGCCGATGGTGGGGATGGAGGTCGTCATGAGGCGCCCTCCGAACCGAGCGAGGCGTTCTCGCGCAGTGTGGCCGCGATGTCGTTGATGGTCTGCACAAGCGGGGTCGAGGCCCTGAAGGGGACCGTCTCCCGGACGCGGGTCAGGTCCGGGCGCCGGTGGCGCAGGTCCTCGAACCCGCCCGGGTAGGCGTCCGAGTAGGGAACGGTGGTGATCGTCGAATCGCTGGCGAGCGTGTCGATGACCAGCTCGGCGAGTTCCATGATGGTGATCGGTGTGTCGGACCCGACGTTGAAGACCCGCCCCGCCGCGCTCGGCTCGCCCAGGAGCCTCGGGAGCAGCTCGGTCACGTCGCGCACGTCGCAGAAGCACCGGGACTGCGAGCCGTCGCCGTAGACGCGAAGCGCTTCGCCCGCCAGCGCGGCGCGCACGAAGCGCGGGACGACCATGCCGTAGTCGCCCAGCTGCCTGGGGCCGACGGTGTTGAAGAACCGGCAGACGACCGCGGGGACGCGTCCCTCGCGGGCGTAGGCGAGTGCGAGGTACTCGTCGATCGCTTTGGAGCAGGCGTACGACCAGCGGGTGACGCTGGTCGGGCCGTAGAGCACGTCGTCCTCTTCGCTGAAGAGTTCCTTGCCCGGTTTGCCGTAGACCTCGGAACTCGAGGCGATCAGGGTGGGGGTGTGGTGCTCACCGGCGAAGCGGAGAAGGTGGGCGGTCAGATCGACGTTCGTCTCGATCGCGCGGACCGGCTCGTTCATGACCAGCTCGACACCGACCGCGGCGGCGAGGTGGTAGATCTGGTCGAAGCGCTGCTCGCTCAGCTCGTCCCGGAGGGCCTGGCCCAGGTCACGCTCGATGAACTCGATCCGGTCCCGGACCGCGCGGAGATTGGACGCGTCGCCCGTGGAGAGATCGTCCACGACGACAACCCGGTCACCCCGCGCGACCAGGCGTTCGACGAGGTGGGAGCCGATGAACCCGGCGCCCCCCGTCACGAGGACACGCCCCGCAGGGGCGGGGCGTGTCGGGGCGGGCTTGGCGGAGCGTGTGGGCACGCCGGGATCTCTCTTGGTCGTGTCGGGCGAGCCCCCCGTGCGGGGGGGTGAAAGTCAATCGTTGGCCGCGCCCCCGCCCGAGTCCTCCGACTGGTAGGCGTGCGAGGTGCGGATGTTCTTTCGCATGTAGCCTCCGGCGGCGGAGCGGACGGCGTTGACGACCACGCCGAGCAGTTCGCCCCGGGCGTCGCCCAGCTCGTTCCGCAGGCGGGCGACCATGCCACGCTTCTCGTTGAAGGCCCGGACGACGAGCACGGTCGCGTCCACGCGGTTGGCGATCGCGACGGCATCGCCGGAGACGATCGCCGGCGAGGCGTCGATGAGGACCAGGTCGTAGTCCGAACTCGCCTCGGCGAGCAGCTCGGACATCTTCTCCGAGCCCAGACGCTCAAAGACACGGTGCTCGCGGGACCCGGCCGGGAGGATGTCCACCCGTTCGGTGTCCGTCTTGCGGGCGACCTTGGAGAGGGCCGCGGCGCCGGCGAGGACGTCGCTCAGCCCGGGTGCCTCGCCCTGGGCGAAGATCCGGTGGACGCTCGAACGCCGGAAGTTGGCGTCGATGATGAGCACGCGCTGCTCGGCGGCGGCACAGGCAAAGGCCAGGTTTGTCGCCACCGAGGTGGCGCCCGATCCGGGCATGCCCGAGACGACCAGGAGCGAGCGGTGTCCGGCCCGCTGCATCTTCTTGAGCAGGGGGGTGCGGATCTGGCGGAAGCTCTCGGCGAGGATCGAGCGCGGCTCGTCTCGGAAGACCGTCTCGATCGAGTCGGGGCTCATCGGGTCCTCGCTCGCGGAGGGGATCATCCCCAGCACGCGGGTGCGGGGGATCATCGCCACGTCCGCCGGGCTCTTGACCCGCTGGTCGAGCACTTCGCGGACCACCACCAGGCCGGCGACGAGCGAGAGCGTGAGCAGCACGCCCGCGGGGACCATCACGGCCAGCTTCGGGAACGAGACGCGGTTGGGCAGACGCTCGTGCTGGATGACCTGCACACGCGGGCCACGCTCGGCGACGCCGGTGGCGGTCACGCTCCGGAGGTTCACCTCCAGCTCGGTGCGGCTGGTGATGAGCTGGTTGATGCGGGCGTCGAGGTCGTCGATGTCCGCGAGGATGCGCGTCAGGTCGGTCAGCTCGAGGCGCAGGTCCTCACGCTGACGCAGCAGCTCGACCTCCTGGGCGCGGTACTGCGCCAGGGTCTGGCGGGCGTTGTCCAGCTCGGCGTTGAAGAGCTTGAGCAGCTCTTCCTCGCGGGTGTCCTGGAGTTCCTGGCGGGTCGCCGAGATCTGGGCTTCGATGCGCTTGTAGGCGCGGTGCCCCGGGAGGACGCCCCGCTGCTGGAGTGAACGGCGCGAGGTCTCGAGGGTCTGGAGCTGGTTGACCAGCGTCGCGACGTGCGCGTTCTGCTCGGTGATCGCTCGCTGGGTGTCCGTGTAGGTGATGCCCGCCTCGCTCTTGAGCATCTCCTCAAGGTGGGCGACGCGGACCTTGGCGGACTCCATCGCCTGGGTCAGCAGCACGTACTGCCCGACCACGAGGCTCAGGTTCTGCGAGGCCTCGGTCTGGTTCTGCTCGATCGCGTCGATCCCCTCCTCGGAGACGATGCGGGCGCGACGGCTGTTCAGGTCCGCGATCTCCTGCTCGATCGCGTCGATCTGCTGCTTGATCGAGTCCTTGCGGCTCGAGAACTCCTCGTTGCTCGAGCGGCGCAGCTCGTAGAGGTACGCCTCCTTGGCGAGTTTGGCGAGGGCGGCCGCCTCCGTGGGGTTGCCCTGCTTGGCGTTCATGCTGATGTAGTTCGTCCCGGGCACGATCCGCGCGGTGATCACGTCGCTGAGTTCTTCGACCGCCTCGGGACGGTCCACGATCCCGTTGGCGGTGATCTTCTTGGCGAACGTGCCGGCCTCATTGCCCAGACGCGGGTCACTGGCGATGCGCTCGAAGACGGGCTCGGAGACCATCCGCGAGACCTGGGAGAGCATGAAGCGCTCCATCTCGTCCTCGTCGCCCGTGCCCTCACGGACCGATGGGTCGTCCTCGGGGGGGAGGCACTGGAAGATGACCTCGGAGGTGTACTTGGGGGCGAACTTCTTGAGCACGAAGAAGGAGCCGATCCCGAGAATGATCCCGACGATGACCGCCGCGACGCCCAGCCACATGTACTTCCGGGCCAGCTTGATCGGGTCGATCGCGACGGCGGGGGCCTGCGACATGGGCGCCGGCGCGTTGGAACCCGGTCGGCGCATGCCCTGCGAGCTCATGGAGGCGGGTTGGGCGGGGAGGCTGCTCATTGCGGTGCTCCGGGAATCGGATCGGGGCGTGTTCGTGTGTCTTCGGCCCCTGGGTCTGGGCCCTGTCGCATCGACCTATGTCGGTCCTCAGGGGGCGCGGGTGGAGTCAATCCCGGACTGAATCTCGTCGATATCGGACTGATATCGCTCCAGGCGGGTCCGCCCGACGCTCGCGTCGGCTCGAATCTGCTCCAGCAGTACGCTCGCCTGCGGAATCTCGTTCAGGGCGATGTGGACCTTTGCCAGTCGGATCGCCAGGGGGAGGCGGGCGTCGATCGCCCGCACCTGACGCAACGCGACCTGCAGGTTCTGCTTGGCCTCCTCGTAGTCCCCCATCCGGGCCTGGATCGCGGCGAGGGTGTCGAGCACCTGGGCGTTCTGCCCGCGGGTCGCGTCCCGGGCCTGCAGGGCCAGGGGCATCGCCCGCTCGGGCTCCCCGAGCCGCTCACCGATCAGGTAGGCCAGGTTGTTGAGCATCTCCCAGTCGTCGGGGTACCGGTCGAGCCCCTCCGTCCAGAGGGCCTCGGCCCGCTCGTAGTCGCCGTCCCCGTAGGGCACCGACCCGACCACTCGCGCGGCCAGGCGGGGGATGTGCGTCGTCTTGGAGTTGTCTCGCAGGGCGAGCATGCCCGCGAGCCCCTGCTGACGCGTCTGGTCGGACTCGAGCTGACGCTGGGCGATGAAGAACTCCAGCCAGTCACGCCCGGGGGACCCCGGCGCCTGCGACCGGGCGATCTGACGCATGAACGCGATCAGCTCCGAGTCCGGCTTTCCGTCGAACATCCGGGCGACGTTGATGCTCCAGGTGTTGAGCAGCCCGGGGTCGGCGTCCACGCGAAGGGCGGCCTTCTCGAAGGCGAGGATCGCCCGCTGCTTCGCGTCCGACTCGAGCCCGGCGACGAAGTCGATGATCGCCCGGATGCCCAGGATCTTCGGGTCCTCGCGGGCGTCGGCGCCGTTCTCGATCAGCTTGGCCAGCACGTCGCGCGCATCGCGGACGCGGGGTGGGTCGGTGCGCAGGTAGGCGTCGATCAGGGCGCCGGCGACGGCCTCGGAGCCGCTCCGGTCCCACGCGTCGGCGTAGAAGCTCGCCGCCCGTCCCCACAGCTCGTGCTCCACGAACAGGGCCGCGACCTGCGTGCTCAGTTGCACGTCGCCCTGACGCAGCTCGATGATCTCCTCGGCGATGCTCTGCGCCTCGCCCTCGCGCCCCTGCTCGATGAACTCGAGCACCAGGCCCAGGAGGACCTCGTCCAGGCCGGGGTTGAGACGCAGCGCGGCCCGCAGGTCGTTGATCGCCTCGCTGTCCCGTCCCTGGTCGTAGTTGAACGCGGCCCGCACGCGGAGCGTCCGCCAGTCGTTCGGGTTCAGCTTGAGCGCCTGGTCCAGGTCCGCCTGCACGTCGTCTTGCATGTCCTCCCGGTCCAGCTTCGCCCTGGCCCGCTGGACGTAGACGAGCGGCTCGGTCGGGTTCTCAGACACGGCCAGGTTCAGCAGCTCGATCGCCCCGTCGAAATCACCCGTCGAGCGGGCCAGCTCGGCTTGCTGAAGCCGGACGGTCGTGTCGGTCGGGGCGAGGCTCTCGATCTTCGCCAGCTCGGCGCGGGCCTCGTCGAAGCGGCTGAGGCGAAGCAACGCCTCGACCACACGCTTCTGGTAGGACCGGTTGGCGTCGTCGAGCCCGCTGTCGGCCAGGCTCTTGTAGAGCGTGAGCGCCTCATCCCACTGGTTGACCGCCGCGTAGACGTCGGCCAGCATGCGGTCGGCGATCCGGGTCTCGGGGTCCTGGATCTCCTGCGCCTCGGTGAGCGCGTCGATGGCGACCTGGCGGCGTCCGCGGGAGAGCATGAACTGCGCCAGCGAGACGTAGACCTGGGCGGTCTTCTCCGGGTCGTCCTCGATCGAGAGCAGGTAGGAGACGTAGACGCCCCGGGCCATCTCGACGCCGTCACGCGCCGTGTCGTTCACACGGACCGTGATCTGGTCGGCGTACCAGCGTGCGTCGAGTTCGACCAGTTCGAGCGAGTCCCGCTCGGCGCGGAGCTGGTCGAGCAGCGGTCGGGCCAGGTCGAACTGCTTGGCGGAGATGTAGAGCCGCGCCAGCTCGGTCCGGTTGGTCCGGTTGGCCGGGTCGAGCTGGAGCAGCTGGCGACGCCGGTCAATGGCGAACTGGATGCCCGCGGGCCCGCCGGCGACCGCCTCGAGGCGGAGCCAGAGGTCCATGAACTGGGTGGAGGTCCGCCCGTACCGCTCCATCTCCCGGGCCCGCTCGAGGGCGGTCTGGTTCTGGCGGATGGTGATCAGGGAGCGGAGGTACTCAAGGATGGAGGTCAGGTCGTCGGGGCGGATCTCCAGGGCCTGCTCGTAGGCCCGGGTCGCCTCTTCATAACGCCCGAGCATGATGAGCTGGCGGGCGAGCAGCCGGTAGACGCCCACGTCCGCCTGCCCCTCCCCGATGGCCCGGCGGATGATCTCCACCGCCTCGGCGCCCCGGCCCCGCGAGGATTCGAGACGCGCCAGGAACGTCAGGCCGTTCATCCGGTCCGCGTTGGTCCGCTGAGCGATCTGCGTGACACGCTCGGCCTCGGCGTCGTCCCCGTTGGCCAGCGCGTTGACCAGCCGAACCTCGAGGACCGAAGGGTCCTCCGGGGCGATCTCGACAAGGCGGTCCAGCACCTCCTGGGCCTTCTCGGGCTGGTTCGACGCGGTGTAGACGCTGTACGTCCCGAGCAGTCGCTGCGTCTCCGGGGCGTCGGAGAGTTCGTAGAGCCGGATCCGGGCGTCGATCACGTTGTCGGCCAGGAGCGCTTCACGCACCACGCCCAGCGCCCGGTCGTCCGGGTGACGCTCGATCGACTTGTTGATCACCGCGCGGGCGGCGCCCATCTCGTTCTGGCCCAGGTACAGCCCGGCAAGCTCACGCGCCAGACGCGGGTCGTGGTCCAGCTCCTCGATCCGGGAGGCGAGGTACTCGATCGACGCCTGCGGGTCGCCCACCCGTTCCGCGTCGCCCTGGAGCAGACCCCGCGAACGCAGCAGCGCCTCGATCACCGGGTCTTCCGCGGTCTGCTCGCCCAGGATCTCACGCGCCTGACGCAGGCCCCGCAGGGCGGTCTCGTTGGTCGGATCCTGCTCGAGCACGTCCTCGAACAGCTCCTTGGCGCCCTCCGAGTTGTTCAGGCGCATCTCCACGGCCGCGAGGAGCAGCGTCGCGGGGAGGTTCCGCGGACGCATGTTGAGCATCGTGTTGAGCCGGTTTCTGGCCACGCCGTTCTGGCCGAGCTGGGCGGCGACCTGCGCCTCACGCCACAGGCCGTCGAAGTCCAGATCAGAGGTCAGGCGGTTGAACTCCTTGAAGAGCGAGAGGGCCCGGGGCAGGTCTTCCTTGGCCAGGGCGATCATGCCGTCGATCATCAGCAGTCGCGGGTTGCCCTCGGGGACGACCTGCGCGAACCGGCGCCGGGCGTCCTCGGCCTCGGCGAGCACCGCGCTGCGGGCCGCCTCGTTCGCCTCCGTGTCCTCGATGGTGGACAGCTCGGTCAGGTAGGTGATCGCTTCCTCGCCCACGGCGTACTCCTGGAAGGAGTACTGCATCATGCCCTCGAGGCTCAGGGGGAGGGGGGGGAGTTCCTGCACCCGGCGCAGCACCTCCACGCGTTCCTCGGTCCGGTCCGGGTTCTCGAGCACGCGGGCGAGCAGGATCAACGCCGACGCGCTGGTCGGGTCGGCCTCCACGAGCGCCTTGGTCATCCGCTCGGTCCGGCGCAGGTTTGATTCGGGATCAAGGGAGGACTCGAGCATCTGGAACCGGGAGATGAGCTGCTCGGTCCCGGGCGCCCCAGGGTTGCTCAGCACGATCTGCTCGACACGGTCGAGCGTGGGGTGGAACTGGGCGGTGTTGGCCTCCGCGACCGGTCGCCCGGTCCGGGACGCCTCCTGCTGGAGGTTGTGGCGCAGCTGCTCGATATCGACCGTCAGCTTGGAGAGCAGCGCGTCGGGGTGCTCGGGGTTTGTGGCGACGAACTCGTTGACGAGGACCGACGCCTCGTCGAGGTCTCGCTGGGCCTGGACGTAATCGCCCACGACCCGGTGATCGAACGTCTCACGCATCAGGATCGCCAGAAGACCCCGGAGGGATTCGTTGTCGTCCGGCACGACCGCGAGCGCGGCCTTCAGGTCTTCGACGGCCTGATCGCGCATCCCGTCCTCGAGGGTGCCGCCCTCGCTGATGATCCGGCTGATCGCCAGCCCCCGGTACCGGCGCAGCCGGTGCCAGTCCTTCTGGTCCTCGGGCATGTACTCGAAGTACCGCAGCGCGTTCTCCGCCTGGGCGATGAGCGAGTCCATCGCGGCGCGCGAGTAGGGCGAACGGAGCGACTGGTCCCGGATCAGGGAGAGGTACCGGTCGTGGGCCTCGACGTTCAAGCCCCCGTCCTTCACCTGGGCCATCGAGAGCAGCACCGGGACGTACTTCTGGCGGTAGGCGCCCGAGTACTCGGTCCGCGTCTCGGGCACCCAGGTCTCCAGCGCATCGATCCACTTCTGGAGCCAGTCCGCCCGAGAGCGGTCGTGCCCGTAGGCGTGCCCGTAGTTGATCGCGGCCTGGCGGTAGTTTCCCTCGGCCATCATCTGGTCGCCCATCCGGATGTAGTCCTCGCCGGACTTGCGGACGAACGTCGCGTAGGCGAAGAGCATGCCCCCCAGCAGCACGATCACCCCGACGACCAGAATCACCACGAACTTGACGTTCACCTGCGAGGCCATCGTTGTCCCTTCCTGTCTCCCGCCCGGGAGCGTTCCCCGGGCGTCGTGTGTCTCTGTCGCGGCGTTATTGTTCGTCCCGTCGACTCAACCGTCCGCCCCGCGGCGTGGGTTGTCGTCCGGGTAGTTCCCGAGTTCAACCTCGACCCAGTCGGGCGTGCATCGCATGATCTCGCCCATCAGCCCGTCGAGCAGCGACGCGGCCTTCTCCGCCAACTCCTCGCTGGAGCTGGCGCTTGCGCTGGTCACCTGAACCTTCATGTAGTACGCGTAATCACTGGTCAGATCGAACGCGAGCGTGCGCACGTCGTTCGCGTTGGGCACCGTTCCGCCGTTGGCGACGAAGAAGTACCCCGCGTACAGCCGACGCTTCTCCCCCAGCAGAAACTCGCTCACCCGCATCTCGATCGGGCTCTCGGGCGTCACCTCGCGCGGCAGACGCACCCGCGTCCCGGGCGCGTCCGAGTAGGGGTGGGCGTGCAGGCGCGTCGTGTACAACGCCCCCGCCTGACCGCGAAGGTTCTCCGGCACGCTCGGGTCCGGGCGCCAGGAGCTGGTGTCCAGCGGCAGGGGGATCGTCCGCGAACTCGAGGCCTGCTGCAGCCCCCCGCCGACGAAGCAGCGCTCCGGGACGTGCGGCACCGTATCGATCATCCCCGTGTAGTACGCCGCGTGCAGCTCGATCCGGAACGGGTTCTTCGGGTCCTCCGGGTCGGTCTCAACGTACGTCCGGGAGACGTAGTTCTCCGTGCCCAGCACGCTGAGCACGTCCGCGTCCTCGATCTGGTCCGAGCCGAACCGCTGCCACCCGGGCACCTCCACGGGGAGCTGCGAGAGCTGACGCCCGCCCGGCGGGTAGATCTCCAGCTTCTGCAGGTGCAGGCGGTACTTGCTGATCGCGGCGCTGAAGCCCGCGGCCCCCACGCCCATGACGCCAAGCGCAACGCCGAACGCGACAAACCTGTGGACGGATCGCTTCACGAGTCCTCCCCCGCGGGTCGGTAGACCCGGTTGAGCGCCCAGACGATCCCCAGGAAGAGCAGCAGCGAAGGGAAGAGCAGCAGCGTGCCGATCACCGTGTGCGCATCGCCCGAGGCCAGGTCCGGGTTGGCCAGCGAGACCAGCCCCAGCACCGTGACCCGAAGCACGTTCATCAGGATCGCGACCGGCGCCGCGAGGAGCAGCAACGCTGTCCGCTGCCACCACTGGTTGCACGCGAGCAACGCGACCGCGACGGCCAGGGCGAGGAAGGCGACGACCATCCGCATCCCGCTGCACGCCTCAGCGACGTTCATCGGGATGATCTGCGTCTTGTAAAGGATGTCGAGCCGGTTGCCGTCGATCTCGACGCTGAACCAGTCGAAGGGCTGCCCGATCAGGTTGAGCAGGATGTACGCCCCCTTGGAGGCGACCGTCTGCAGCTTGAACGTGATCGAGAGCATGATCGATTCGGAGATCGTCACCGCGAAGACGAGGTACGCGATGGGGATGAACAGGTACTTCATCAGACGCGGGCCGGTCATCAGCAGGGTGAGCCCGAAGACCGTCAGCACGATGGCGAAGCCCTGAACCATGTGGTTGCGGATCGTCACGACGCCCGCGAAGTAGGTCACGATCCCGAGCAGGAAGGGCGCCAGCCCCGGCCAGAAGACCTCCGGGCGGATCTTCGAGATCGCCTCCCGCGACTGCCAGATGATGTACAGGCTGATGAGCGGGATGACGTACGCGTGCCCCCAGTCCTCGACCGCGTGGTACGAGTGCAGGTGCTGGCGCAGGAACCACCGGTAGAACAGGGTCACGAACGCGAACGCGAGCACCAGGGTCATCGCCAGACCGGTGGGCGTGAACACCCCGAGCAGGCGCGCCGGCGCCACCTCCTTGGTCGGTTCGGCCCGGGTTGGCGAGGCGCTGGTCGTCAAGCAAGACTCCGTGAGATTCGTTCGCTCACTCCATCGGGAATCGGATGGCCCCTCGCCAGCGGGATCGCGGGGAGGATCGTCGTCGGGTCCGCGTCGTACGACCCGCAGGCGTCCGGGTTCTGGAGGGCATGCAAGGTCGGGCCGGGATTCGCGCGATGTTTGGGATCCGTCCCCGCGCAGGCGTCAGAACCGTCACGATCCGTGGTTCTTCGCTCCGACTGTATGCCCCAAGCAAACAGGCCCGGCGGGAAGGCCGGGCCTGTGGAGGGGATCGTCGGGGAATCCGCCCGTGGGGCGGGGATCAGCGGATGTTGGACGGCGGGGCGCCGAACACATCGTTGCCGAAGTTCCGGTCCAGCAGGAACCCGAACCCGTACGTGGCCCGGAGGCCCGCCCGGACAACGGCCAGCGGCGTCGCCCAGAAGTTCGTCCCCACGTTGATCCGGTCGTTCGGCTTCAGGTAGATGTCCGGCTGCGTGCCCTCGGCGATCGCTCGCATGTTGAGCATGATCGTCGCCTGCTCGTCGTTGCCCACCATCCGGGTCAGGTCCACCCGCTCCGGGATCGCCAGCCCGTTGAGCCCGCCCGCCGCGGTGATCGCCCGCATCAGGGTCAGATCCCCGAGCGGGGGCAGCCCGTACGGACCCGGACGCACGACCTCGCCGTCGATGTAGACGTTGCCCTGCGGGGGGGCGGGGACGCGGATGATGTCGCCCGGACGGACGATGATGTTGTACCGGGCGTCGCCCAGCACAAGCGGCTTGACGGGGATCCGGATGACGCGCTGCGTCATCAGGTTCGCGGCCTTGCGAAGGAACTCGGACTCGGCGCTGGGCTGGCCCGAGTGGGTCACGGGCGCCGTCGAGTCCTGCGTCTGCGCCAGCACCCACTGCCCGTTGACGAAGATCCAGCGCGTCGCCACGCCGTCGGTCCCGGAGACGCTGCTCTGGGGCTCGGGGGTCATGTCCCGCACGCCGCTCGGGTCGATCAGGTCGATCACCGGCTCCCGCTCGGGCTGGGCCGAGCCGGGAAGGGCGGGGAGGAGGGAGGAGCCGGTCATGGTGTCATCGGCGCTGATGACCACGGGCGCCGGCTCGGACAGGTCGTCGATGATCTCGAGCAGGTCCGGGGCGGGCTCGCCCTGGTTCTCCCCGCTGTTGGGCGACCGGGTCGGACGCGCCCCGGTTTCGGGCGCCGAGCCCGCGGCCTCGCTGGTCAGCGGGACCTGGCGGATGACGTAAACCTCTTTCAGGCTCTCGTTCACCCCGCCCGCCGCGAGGAGGGCCTCCAGCAGCCGGTAGTCCGCCGCCGGGATGAAGTACGGGCCGGGACGCGCCACCGCGCCCATCACGCTAAATGAGGACTGGCGGCGTTGCTGCACCACCACCGAGACCGTCGGGTCCGCGAGCAGGCCCTGGGCCTCGATCTGGGCGGCGACCGCCTCGGCGACCTCCTGCTCCGTCAGCCCGCTCACCCAGACACGCCCGACCTGCGGCACCTCGACGTACCCGTTCTGGTCCACCACGCGGGGGAGTTGCTCGGGCACGCCGTCCGTGATCAGGTCGAAGACGGTCAGGTTCAGGATGTCCCCGGATCCGACCCGGTAGACCTCCGCCTCGGGCAGCAGGTCATCGGTCGTGATCTCGCTCGTCTCGACGAGCTGGACGTCCGGGTCCTCGATCGTCGCGATGCGGTCGAGGATGGGCACCCGGGTGGGGGTGTGCTCCCAGCGTCCGACGACGCTCGGATCCATATAGGAGTCCCACTCGGAGCAGCCCCCGAGCAGGGTCAGGGCCACCCCGCCGAAGATCAGGGCCTTGCCCCGGTTCCGGCTTCGGAGGCCCGCTGCCTGAGAGGTCGAGTTCAGATGCGTCACGGCCTGACTCCTATTCGCTCGTCTCAGTCGCCCCTGGACTCCCCGGAAGTGGGGGGTCAAGAGGAAGTATTGCGTGATGCGAACCGCCTGTGGGTGTCCGCTTGTCGCCGCTCATCGGCCGTTCCCGGACCCGGATTGAAAAACACACCCGGATTCGCCGCACAGAAGGCACATCTTCTCGGCAAGGGCACTCTACGCCCCACATGGCCCGACGTTCGGGCGCGGCGCTTATCCACGCCCAACATTCAGAGGTCGTCCCCCGGGCAGGGGGCCCTCCGGCCCGCCTAGCATCGCCCGAATCCCGATGAGCACCCACCCCCCGAGCCCCTCGACCCCCTCCCAGGGCGCCCTGGACCGGACGCTCGCCAGGCATCCCAGGCCCCTGGGTGGCGACCCGGTGCGCAATACCCGCGCGGCGGTCTCCCTCACCGGGATGATCCTCGACAACGGGGACCAGCCCCACCAACTGGCCATCAAGAAGAAGCCCCCGTGGCTGCGGGCCAAGATGCCCGGCGGCGAGGCCTTCCACGCCACCCGACGCAACGTCCACGGGCACAAACTCCACACCGTCTGCGAGGAGGCCGCCTGCCCCAACATGGGCGAGTGCTGGGCCCGCGGCGTCGCCACGATCATGATCCTGGGCGACACCTGCACCCGGAACTGCGGCTTCTGCAACGTCAAGACGGGCAAGCCCCCCGTGACGGACTACGACGAGCCCAAGCGCGTCGCCGACTCCCTGCGCGGGTCGGGCCTCCGGCACATCGTCATCACCTCCGTTGACCGTGATGACCTGCCCGACGGGGGGGCCTCGATCTGGGCCGAGACGATCGTCCGTGTGCGCGACGCCTGCCCGGACATGTCTCTTGAGGTTCTCATCGGGGACTTCAAGGGGGATGAGGCCGCTCTGCAGATGGTCATCGACGCCCAGCCGACGATCATCGCGCACAACCTCGAGACCGTGAAGCGGTGCCACCCGGCGGTGCGTCCCGCGGCCCGGTACGAGCGGACCATGGAACTCCTGCGCCGCGTCAAGGGCGCCGGAGCCATCGCGAAGACGGGCATCATGGTCGGCATCGGGGAGAAGGAGCACGAGGTCCACGAGCTGTTCGAGGACCTGGTCCGTCTGACCAGCGACCACGACGGCCCGCGCGACCCGAGAGACCCCTCCCGAGGGGATCCCTGCGACGTCATCACCATCGGGCAGTACCTCCAGCCCACCCGCAACCACCTTCCCCTGGACCGCTGGGTCCACCCCGACGAGTTCGCGGCGTACGAGCGGGCGGGTCTGGACGCGGGGATCAAGGTGGTCAAGAGCGGCCCGCTGGTGCGTTCGAGCTACCTCGCCGACGAGCAGGCCGACGCGCTGGCGATGATCGGCGCTCGGGGGACCGGCACGGGCGATCCGGCCTGATCTGCTGGAGTGTGGGCGTGAAATCAGACCTCGCGCAGGCCGTCGTGACGTTGCTTGCGATCATGAACCCGATCGGGGCCGCGCCGGTCTTTCAGAACATGGTCTCGCCGCTCCCGCGCGCGCGTCAGCAGGTCGCGGCTCTCTGGGCGTGCCTGTTCATCACGATCATTCTGGCGTGTGCCGCTCTGTTCGGGCGGGAGGTCCTTGCCCTTTTCGGCATCTCCATCGACGCCTTCCGGGCGGCGGGGGGCATCGTGCTCACGCTCATGGGCCTGAGCATGCTTGGGGGGAAGAAGTCTGAGGAGCACGAACGCCTGGCCGACGAGGAATCGATCCGCGAGAACCTGCTTGTTCCCTTCGCCATGCCGATGGTCGCCGGCCCGGGCTCGATCACCGCGGTCATCGTTCTCGCCTCCGGTCAGCACGCGGCCCTTGTTCCCTGGACGGCGCTGGGAGCCGTCTGCGTCGGCGTCCTGGCGACGGCGGCCAGTCTCCAGCTCATGATCGCCTTCGGGCGTTACATCTCGCAGGATGCGCAGCGCATCGTCACGCGGTTTCTCGGTCTCATTCTCGTGGCGATGGGGGTGCAGTTCGTTCTCGTCGGGGCGACGGGCATCGTCGAGCCGATGCTCAGCCGCTCCGCAGACAAGCCGGCGACGCCGAACGCCTCGTCAGCGCACACGGCTCGCGATTCGGAGACGATCCCGTAGCGGTTGCGCTGACCTGAGCGTGTGCGCTGTTCAGTCCACCCGCTCGTTGTGATCCGGCTCGCGCTGGCGGTAATGCCCGGTCACGCCCGAGACGCGCCCGTCGCGCTCGCGGTTGAACACGAGCTTGAAATCGGGCACGCCGTCCACGACGAAGGTGTCGTCGCCGACGCAGGTCAGCCTGCGTGGGGCGTTGCTCACGCCGGTGCGCGTGTACCACAGGGCGCCGTCGCGGTGTTCGACCTGGCGTTCGCCGTAGTCGCCGGCGATCTCGAGCATGACCGCCTCGCTGATCGGTCGCCCGCCGGCCTCGGCGCGTTTGGCGATCAAGGCCCAGGAGGCGTTCTCGGCCTTGGCGGGGTCGCCCGAGTTCACCATCGATTCGAGGGCCAGATCGATCGCGACATCCAGGGCCTCTTCGGCGGACGTTTCCACGTCGGGCGTGACCCCGGTCCCCTCCCAGTTGGTCCCGGTGATTGGGTTGATCGCGCGTCCAACGGGGATCATCGCCATGAGGGCGCCGTCGCCGATGGGGAACCCGTCCACGGGGTGGGCGCCCCCCCCGGTCGTCTCGCCGACGATGGTGGCGCGCCCCCGGGTCTTGAGGTTGTAGGTGAACTCCTCGGCGCCGGAGAAGGTGTAGCCGCTGGTGAGCACCCAGACGGGAGTCTCGGGCATCGCGTCGGACTTGAGGATCTCGGGCGCCGTCCAGAACTCGGTCGTCTCGTCGGAGGGGCGGAAGTACAGGCTGTTGAGGTGCACCGGCTCGCTCGGATCGAACAGGTAGGTGCAGATCGCCCGGACCGCGTCCGGGTGTCCGCCCCCGTTGCGGCGCATGTCGAAGATCAGCGCGTCGCTGCCCTGGAGCAGACGCATCGCGGCGTGCAGGGTCGGCCCGGATTCCTCGAGCGGCTCGAAGCGTCGCAGATCCAGGTACCCGATGTTGCCCTCCAGGCGTTCGACGCATTCAAAGCCGTGCGTCCCGCTGCGCGCCGCCCCCTGGAGGACGGGCGCGTCGATCCCGGGGTCGTCCCGGGGCGCGGGGCGGACGCCGAAGTGCCGGTCCTTTGTCACTTCCCGCAGGTCCCGCGTCAGGCGCTCGGCCAGTTGCATCTCATCGAGCCCGTCGTACCGCCCGCGTTCCAGGTTCTCCTCGAGCAACTCCGCGGCCTGCTCCCCCTTGTCCGGGAAGACGTAGTTGTCGCGGATCCCCTGGGCCAGCTCCCGGATCATCACCTCCACCTCGGAGCCGAGGAGGGGGGAGGTGATCGCGGCGGCGGTGGCGCCCAGCCCGATCAGCAGCGATACGCCCAGGGCCATCGCGAGCTTCTTGGGGGTTCTCATCGTCGAGCCTCCTGCGGCGATGGCGCTCCAGGTCCGCAAATGGATCCCCTGGCGCCCCGCTGGAGGCTCTGATGCGCCGGGCGGGCCGACCCGTCACGAGATCTGCGGCATCGGGCGATCTGGGCGGTACGATCAGGCTGGATGTCCCCGGAACGTGTGAGCGAGCTGCTCGCGGAGATCGAGCGGAAAGACCTCTCCACCGCCGCCCACACCTGGCGGGTGGTCCTCTACGCCCGGGCGCTCTGCGAGGCGTTCGGGGTGGACCACGAGACGATTGCGCTGGTGACCCAGGGGGCGGCGATGCACGACCTGGGGAAGCTGGACGTCCCCGACGAGATCCTGCAGAAGCCCGATCGGCTGACCCCGGACGAGTTCGAGATCATCAAGGTCCATCCCGTCTCCGGGTACGCGCGGATGATCGAGATGGACGTGGACGAGGAGCCGATCCTGGACCTGGTCCGGTATCACCACGAGCGTTGGGACGGGCTGGGCTACCCGTTCAAGCTCAAGGGGGAGGGCATCCCGCTGGGGGCGCGGTTCTTCGCGGTCATCGACGCCTTCGACGCGATGACCTCGATCCGCCCGTACCGGCGTGAGCTGGGGGGGGACGCCGCGGTACGCGCTCTGGAGGAGATCGAGGCGGGCGCGGGCACGCGCTACGCGCCGGAGGCCTCCGCGGTCTTCACCGAACTCTTCCGCACGGGCAAGCTCGACCACATCCTGCACTATTTCAACGACGAGGCGACCGTTCCCGCGTTCCACGCGGCCCAGATGGCGCAGATCGATCGGCTCGCCAAGCGTCGCACGACCGGCTGAGCTACAGGCCCGCCATCCGGCGCAGGAGCTTGTCCAGCTTTGCGGGCACTGGCATGACGCTCAGGCGCCCGAGGCGGACCAGGTCAAAGTCCTTGAACCGCTCGTCCGCCTTGATCGTCGCGAGCGTGACGGGGGTCTTCGCGGCCCGGAGGGGCGCGATGTCGAACAGGGGCGCCTTCATCTCGCCCTTGCCGTTGAGCCCCGGCTCGTCCGGGTCTTCGTACGCATCGGTGAGGATCTTGGCCAGGCCCACGATCGCGCGCTGCTTGCCCGTGTGGTAGATGAACGCCTCGTCGCCCTTCCTGACGCGGCGCATGTGCATCTGCGCCGTCGGGTTGCGCACACCGTCCCAGGGCTCGCGCTTGTCGCGCACCAGGTCGTCGTAGGAGTAGTCGTCCGGTTCGGTCTTGAGCAGGTAGGTCGTCACGCCGGGCCTCCGGGGAGGGTTTGCATGCGCATGGTGGTCTGGGTGTCCAGGGTCGCTCCGGGTTCGAGGACGCGCACGCCCGTGCCGCCCTGCCCCCGCTCCATGAGGTTGAACCCGTCGTTGACCATGCTCGTGGGCTCGAGGCAGAACCAGGAGAGCGCTCCGCCCTTCGGATCACGCGGGGTGAAGAGCACCAGGTGATCCAGCGACTCGGAGCAGGTCATGGTCAGCCGCACGGCGCTGGCGGGCCACTCGATGACCGCCTCGCCGCTGAACGCGTTGAAGACGTCGTCGAGCCCGGGGTTGCCCAGCGGGGCCAGCTCGCGCAGCGTCTGGCTGGCTTCGTCTCCCGTCGCGGGCCCGGTCGGGAGCTGCCCCTCGCACGGGTATCGCCCCCCGACGGGCGCGCGCACGCGGACCTCGTCATCATCGGCCCAGAGGCGCCGGTTGAAGAACGGGTGCAGCCCGGCGCCGGCGGGAAAGGGCTCGCGGTCGAGGTTCGTCACGCTCAGATCGACCGTGAGCGAATCCGGCGTGACCTCGTAGCGTGCCCGCACGCCGAAGGCCCACGGGAAGTTGACCCGGTCGTGCTCGCGCGAGTCGAACAGGAGCGTCGCGGAGACGGGGGTGCGATCCGTGATGCGCCACGGGCGGGTCCAGGCGTCGCCGTGGATCGCCGTACCGTCGGGGAAGTTCGGCGTCAGCTCGTGTCGCTGCCCTTGGAAGGTGAAGCGGGCGTTGGCGACGCGGTTGGTCCACGGGGCCATGAGGAACATCGCCGCGTCACCCGCCCGGCCCGAATCGCTCGGGGCGCGGCGCATAATCGGTCGCCAGTCGCCCCGGGGGGTGAGCATCGCCAGGTCCATCAGCGAGGCGCCGAGGTCCGGGTCGATGGTGGCGCGCAGCGGGACGCTCTCGATCGTGAAAGGGGGCATCACCCGATGGTATGGGCGGCGGGGAGGACGCGCACGACAACGGGCCCCGCGTGGGGCCCGTCGGATCGTCGATCAGATTTGGATTGATCCGTTCGGGGTGATCAGTCGTCGGCGGTGATCGCCTCGGCCTCGCAGCACGCGCCGCCCTCGCCGCAGCAATCACTCTTCTCGGCGCTCTTCTCGCAGGACTCACCCTCGGCGCAGGCCTCGGCGTCCTTGGCGTCCTTCTCGGCGCAGCACGCGTCCGCCTCGGACTCGAGCGACACGAGCGTGGTCTCCGGCGCGGGGGCGTTGGCCTCCTTGAGCGGGCAGCACGAGTCACCTTCGACGGTTTCGACACCCGTGAGGGCCGCGGTCTCGATCGCGGCGGCGGATTGCTCCTCGGCTCCGGAGGAGCAGGAGCCCATGAAACACCCGGTGGTCGTGAAGTTGTACACGCCCACGGCGCCGGCGCCCGCGACCAGAAGGCCGATCACACCCGTCACCACACCCTGAGAAACGCTCATCGGAACCACCTTTCCCCTAGAAAGCCCGGGATCGAGTTATCGTCCATTGCTCGGGGACGCTCCACACTGCGCGCACCCGGGCGGGGGAGGTCCCGCCGAAGCGAAATCCCCGCGTCACAAGGGATTATTCCACCCTTCCGGGCTCTTCGCCCGCGGGATTCGAGGATTGAGGCCAAGGAAGTCGCAACTCGGACCCTCCGCGTTCAGTGGGCGGGGCGCTTCGCCGATAGGTGCTGGGATCGACGCGTCCCGCGGCCCGCGCCGCGCCGTGGCTGATCGGGAGATGTTTGGATGGATCCGAGCAAGGGCGAAGCACAGCCAAGGCCCCCGTCCGCCGCGCCCAACGGCGCGAAGCGGGCGAACGAGGAGGAGATCCTCGAGGTCATCTCTGGCGTGCAGTCCCAGCTGGAGTCGCTGCGCAAGGCCCACGCCGAGCGTCAGAAGGCCCTGGCGGCCCTGGCGGCTCAGCGTCAGGAACTCGAGAGCCAGCGCGGCGATCTGGACAAGAAGCGGGCGGAGATCGAGCGCGCCCTGGGCGAGGTGAACCTCGGGCACGAGAAGATCCGCTCGCAGGAAGAGGCCCTCCGCCAACGCGAGGTCGATCTGGCCAAGCGTGAGGCCCGCATCGAGGCCGCCGCCGAGCGGGTGAGCGAGTACGAGGAGACCGCCAACCGGCGCATCCACGAGCTGGAGCAGGAGGCGGCCCGGAGCGCCGCCCTGCGCGAGGAGCTTGAGGAGGTCCGGCGGATCTCGCGTGAGCGGCGCGATCAGATCAACGCGCTCGAAGCGCAGCTCGGCTCGGGTCAGGCGGGGCAGAGCGAGCAGTTGGCGCAGGTCCAGGCCCGGGTCGATGAGCTGACCGCGGCGCTCGAGGCCGCCCGGTCGAGCGCCGCCAAGCACGAGAGCGCGGTGGTCGCACTCAAGGGAGAACTCGAGCGACTGCGCGAGGAAGCGCAGAGCAAGGGCGATCACCAGGGACAGGCGGCCGAGGAACTCCAGAAGCTGCGCGACGAGCTGGTCCAGGTGGACAAGCGGGCGCAGATCGCCGAGCAGCGGGCCGAGGCCGCGAAGAGCGCGATGGAGGACCAGCGCATCGAGCTGGAACGCCAGCTGCGCAAGGCGCAGGGTGAGGCGACGGGGGCGACCGACGAGAGCGCCAAGCTCCGGTTCAAGCTCAGCGAGTTCGAGCGGGAACTCGCCGAGGCGCGCCGTGAGCTGGAAGAACAACGCAAGGCCCGTGAGGAGGCCGACGAGAAGCTCAAGAACGCCCCCGCCCCCGGGAAGGGCAAGCGCAACCAGGAGATCGCGACGCTGCGCGAGGAGAACGCGGAGCTGCGGGCCCGGCTGCTGTCGAAGAACGGGGGCGCGAGCAAGGAGCAGGTCGAGAAGCTCGGCGCCGCGCTCAAGGAATCCAAGGCGCGGATCGAAACGCTCGAGAGCGAGCTGAACGCCGCACGCACCCAGCTCGACGAGGCCGGGGACGCGGGGGAGCAGGCCCAGGCCCTCGAGGAAGCGCGAGCGAAGATCGGCGAGTTGGAGACGCTCGTCGCCAGCTTGCGCGAGGAACTCCGGCAGACGCGCGAGGCCGCGGGCGAGGGGCTCGACCCGCGGGTGGAGCTGCGTCGCCAGCGTCTCAAGCGCCAACGTCAGTTGGCGCGGGCGCAGTCGATCAAGGTCCGGCGGGCGAGCGAGGCGCTGCGTGAGCGGTTCCAGCAGTGCGAGCAGATCCTGCAGAAGCGGGCCAAGCTCGCCGAGGCCCACCAGGCGATTGCCGAGAAGGAAGCGAAGCTGGTTCACCAGCACGCCCGCTCGGGCGCGTTGTGGCTTGTGCTCGGGATGGCGACCCTGTTGGGCATTCTCGCCGGGGTGAGCTGGCTCATCGCCGGTCGCGTCGCCCCCGGGATGTACGCCGCCCGGGCTGTCATTGTCGCCGACGGTGGCTCTCGAACCCTGACGGCGGACAACCTCGACGCCTGGCAGGCGTACCACGAGGAACTCGCGACCGACCCACGCCTCATCGAGACGGTCGCCGATCGGCTCGAGCGTCGCGGGCTGAGCGACCTGGGCACCCCCGGCGAGCTGACGCGGGTGCTCGAGGCGGGGCTCGAAACCCAGTCACCCCACGCCGGGCGCCTGGAGTTCGAGTTCCGTGACCTGGGCTCGACGCACACCCAGCGCGTCCTCGACACGTACGTGGTGGCCCTGGCCAGTGTCGCCAACGCGAACCGGATCCGGCGCGCGGACGGCGCCAGCACACGCGTCGAGATCGAGGCCGAGGTCTACCCCGATCCGCTCGACCAGACCCGCCTGATCTACGCCGGGGGCATCCTGGGCGGGGGCGTGCTCCTCTCGATGATCTTCGGGCTGCTTGCCTACCGGCGCCTCGCGAGCGTCAAGGCCAAGTTCGAGCGCGACCACCGCGTCGATGTGCTCGAGGACGAGGCCAGTTGGGGCTCGCCCGAGCAGAGCCTCGTGCCCAAGTCCTGACGCCCTCCCACGCCGGCGACGCACTGGCCCCGCGCCCTCGGCGTTGCCAACTGCGACCCAAGACCGTTGCCCGGTCTCACGCTCCGGTCCGGGATCTCTGGTGGATCCTCCGGCTGAACCTGGACGATGCGACCGCTCCGGGCAGACGCACGGCCCGCCGCAGCGATGGGCGCCGGGTTGGGGCATCGGCGGGCGCCATCAAACGAACAGGGGTCGGCGGTGAAGCCGACCCCCGGGAGAGAGTGCGTGTGTCGGTCCGGGCCGCTTAGCCGGTGATCAGGCCCTGGCAGCGGAGCAGGAGCCGATCGTCCTGATTCTGCGAGACCTGCAGCAGCCCGAGGCGGTTCTCGTGGAGCAGGTCAACCTGGACATCGATCCCATCGCGGCGTCCCTCGGAGGCGAAGGTCGCGACCTCGCGGACGACGTTGTCGTTCTCGTCGAGCACCACGAGGCGGAAGGTGCCCGCGCCGAGATCGGCGCCGACGTTCTTGTGGTAGAGCCGCGCGGTGGAGCGGTCGGGGTTGTGCACGACCGCGGCGATCGCGGGCGAGGCCGGGTCGACCGGGTCGAGGATGGCACGGCGCGTGCGTTTGTCGAACATCACGTCGTCGAAGTGCTCCACCCCGATCAGCTCTTCGAGCTGGGCCATGCGGATGTTGTTCTCGAGACGGTTGAAGTCCATCTGGTACTGGGTGAGCGCGACGCCGAGCACGGCGACGGCGACCGTCAGGCCGATCGTGGCCGCCCGCCAGACCCAGCTTACACGCGGACCCCGGCTGAGCCTGGGCACGGAGCGTCCGGCCGCGTGGCTCGAACGCCGGTTCTCGGCCACGCCAGCCGCTTCGCGTTCGGCCATGGCCTGTCGCACCGCGTCGAGCACCAAGCCCCGGACCTCGGGACGGGGGCTGACATCGGGGAGCAGGTCGGTCAGGTCCGCGAGGCGGGCCTGCTCGAAGCGGACGTGTTCACGGATCGACGCGGGCGCCGAGGCGAACGCGCGTTCGAACGACTCTTGCTCGTGGGGCTCAAGCAGCCCCATCGAGTCCAGAACAGTCATCTCAAGAAGTTCACGCGTGTTCATGACGTCGATTCCTCACTGGCGCGTTCACGCAAACGGACAAGCGCCCGGCTGAGCGCCGACTTGATCGTCCCGAGGGGCGTGTCCAGCTCCTCGCCGATCTGGCGGAGGGTCTGGCCACCCAGATAAGCGCGGGTGACGACCGTGCGCTGCAGCTCGGGCAGCGCATCGATCTTGCTCAGCAGCGCTTCGTAGTTCTCACTTCGTTCCATCCGCGAGCCCTGCGCCGCCGGCGCCGTGCCCGAGGCGACCCCCGAGGCGCTCCCCGGATCAAACTCGTCCAGGCTGGAGGCCTTGATCCGGGCGCGCTTGCGCCGCAGCTTGTCCACCAGATGACGCCGGGAGATCAGCATCACCCATGTCACCAGCGCGGCCCGCGAGGGGTCGTACCGACCCGCGGTCCGCCACAGGCGGACGAAAATCTCCTGCACCGCGTCCTCCGCCTCCGCCCGTGAGGGCAGGGACTGGAACGCCATGCGGAACACCAGCGACCCGAACCGGTCGTAGAGTTCCGCGACGGCGGATTCCTGATTGGCGGCGACTCGCTGCATGAGGTCCAGATCGATGCTGTCCTGACGACGCCTCGCGTCGTCTGCCTTGGGTCGAGACGAGCCCGTCGTGGACCCGCTCGCGGTCTGCGAGCCCCGCCGGATCCCGGCGCCTTGGTCGCCTGGGTTCCGGTCTGACTCGCCCATGTCTTCACCCACGGTCAATCGACGGGAATCCTCCCGCCAGGAACCGAGACCCGGTTCCCTACAAGGACATACGCGAACTCGGCCCCCGGGATGCCTCACCCCGCCGGATTTTCTGAGGAACTCACCGGGCCGATCACGCGGCCCACAGCCCGAGTGTTTGTTTGTATTTTAGACGGTATATTGCGCAAAAATGGGGCATTCCACCCCACATTTGGGAACCCCCTCGCCGGACCCCAGCCTTGTGCCCTCGATGCCCACCCGATAGGCTGGGTGGGAAGACAATCGCGTTCCGACCGGTTGGCTGGTGAACGCGAAGGAGGGTCGAGTGCGAAGATCTGGGGGTCTCAGGTCGAACGCGGTGTGTCAGGCTCGCGCCCGTGGCGGGCGTGGGGTCGTTGCGGCACGCGGATTCAGTCTCATCGACATGCTCGTTTCCCTCGCGATCGTTGCCCTGCTCATGGGCATCCTGCTCCCGGCCTTGGGCCGGGTCCGCGAGATCGCTCGCCAGACCGTCTGCGCGTCCAACTCGAGGCAGGTCGGCCTCGGCCTTCGCATGTTCGCCGACGACAACCAGGGCCGCCTCCCCATGAGCCAGTTCCTGGATCCCAACAGCGTCGCGGGCGGCGGGGGACGGTCCGTGGCGGCCCAGCAACGGCGCATGGTCCTGCTCCGCTTCCCCTACGTGCCCCACCTGGGCCAGGGACGCAGCGTCGGTGGCCAGTGGGACGGGATCGGCAAGCTCTTCGCCAGCGAGTTCCTCCCCGCGTCGGCCGTCTTCTACTGCCCCTCCCATCAGGGCGCCCACCCGCACGAGCTGTACGCGCCCCGCTTCAACCAGCTGGGCAACTCCGAGATCGTCTCCAACTACCAGTACCGCGGGATCGGCCCCGAGGGGCAGACCCGCCTGGACCGCCTTGGGAGCGGCGTGGCCCTCGTCGCCGACGCCCTCGCCGGGGAAGAGTTCTTCAACCACCTGCGCGGGTTCAATGTGCTCGTCGTGGACGGATCGGTGCGATGGTTCGAGGACACGGGCGGACAGCTCGCCGGCGAACTCGCCGAGACCGCGACCGCCACCAACGACACACTCGTCGGCGAGACCTGGGACCGGTTTGACGGCCTGACCGTCGGCGGTCCCTGATCCGATCCATCCGGTCGCTCTGCACGGGCCAACCCGGTTGAATCCCGGGGCGACCGGTGCTGTACAGTTTCCGCATGACCCGCCGCACGTTGCCCCGCCTGACCCGACCGATCACATCGCTCGTCGCCCTGCTCGCCCTCGGGGTGTCCTCGGCGTACGCGCAGCTCACGCCCGAGCGTCTGTACTACGGGCGGGATCGGCGCATGCCGGTGGTCGTCGAGGTCCCTGAGCGGTTCGCCGGTGAGATCACCATCGAGCTTCGCAAACGGGGTGAAGCCCGGGCGATCGAGACGGCGGCGGGCGCCGCCGGACGGGTGGACCTCGCGGCCCTCTTCCCCGGCCTCTGGCGTTCAGAGAAGCCGGAAACGCTCTACGCGCAGCTGGTGCTCGACGGGGCGCCCATCGGTCCGGCCCTGGTCCTCCAACCGATGCTCACCCCCAACTACGCGATGAACATGTCCGAGCAGAACCCGATGCTCCCGGTCATCGGGCGGGGGCGGGTCATGTTCGAGGACGAACGTGTCGCGCTGCGTCACCAGAGCGGGCTCTCGGATCAGGGGGAGCGAGAAGTCGTCTACTCGGGCATCCGCGCGTACGTCGATCGGCATGTGATCCTCGAGACGAGCGAGGGGGAGATCCGGTTCCGGATGCGTCCCGACGCCGCGCCCAACACCGCCTTCAACTTTCTGCACCTCGCGGAGGGCGGGCTCTACACCGATGTCATCTTCCACCGCGTCGTCGCAACGCTCCCGAACGGCGCCCCCTTCGTCATCCAGGCGGGCGACCCCTCCGGCGGGGGGTTCGGGGGGCCGGGCTACTTTCTCGACCTCGAGCCCACGACCCTGCGCCACGACTTCGGCGTGCTCTCGATGGCCCGCTCAGATGACCCCAACTCGAACGGGTCGCAGTTCTTTATCTGCCTGAGCCGTGAGGGGACCGCCCATCTCGACGGTCGGTACACCGCGTTCGGGGAGGCGATCTCGGGCGCCGAGGTCATCGAGCGGATCGCCCGGGTGGAAGTGGGGGAGAACGACCGACCCGTGGACCCGCCCATGATCATCCGGGCGCGCGTCGTGGACGCCCCGCCCCTGGGTCAGGAGCCGGACCGCGTCTCCAGGCCCGAGTCCCCCCGCGTGGATCGGTGAGTCGGGGTCAGAAGCGGATGCTCAGTGCCAGCCCGGCGTAGACCGCGGGGTCGGTCTCGTCCTCGGCGAACTTCACGCCGGAACTGTTCAGCGATTCGAACTCCACGTAGACGTCGGCGCCGAGTGTGCCCTCGATCGAGATGTTCGGCGCCGGGGTCCACCGCGTCCAGAGCCCGACCGGGACGCGGCGTTCCCGGATGACGCCGGAGGGCAGGGGGCCCATGTCGTCGAGGCGGAACTCACGTCGTTCGAAGGCGCCCTGGAGGCCGACCCGCAGGTCGTCGCTCGCCTTGTAGGACAGGAGCAGCCCGGCGCCCTTGCTCTCGAGACGCCACCGATCATCGATGTTCCACGTGATCGTCGGGACGGGAATGACGACCACATCGTCCTCGAGCCGCGACGAGATGACGATCGCCGCCCCGATGCTGAGCTTCTCGTTGACCTGGTACGACGCGCCGACCAGTCCGTTGTACGTCAGGGTGTCATCGAAGTCCGCGGACGACTCGCCCGAAGACTGCACGCCCGCGCCGAGCAGCGCCGACCAGGAGTCGTTGATCCGGGTGGTGAAGCGGGCGCCCATGGTGTAGTCGTGGATGGTGTCGAACGGATCGACGCCCCCCGGCACGAGCACGCCCATCGGGGAGAAGTCGTAGAACGAATGCTCGGTCCCGAAGCTCAGGGCCAGACGCGACCGGTCGCCCACCAGGAATCCCGCCTCGGCGTCCGCTCCGACCCGGGCGATCGAGACGTCGCTCGAGCCGCTGTCGAAATCCGACTCGAAGCGGTAGCTCGCCGACGCGCCCAGGGTGATGCTCACCCGCGCGGGGCGACGCTCGGCGATCTCCTCGCTCGGGTCGGCGTCCTGCGCCATCACGCCCGCGGGGAGCGTGGCGAGCAGGGCCGCGCCCAGCCAGGGGGTCCGCGTCGAGAGGCGGGTCGGTCGGAAGGTGGGTCGCATCGTGCTCTCCGGGAGGGGTGGGTGAGGCACGAGCATACCCGCCTAGACTCGTCCCGACCGGGGCGGTAACTCAACTGGTAGAGTGCCAGCTTTGCAAGCTGGAAGTTCGGGGTTCGAGTCCCCGTCGCTCCACTTCCGACTCAGCGCATGAGCGCGGGCGCCCTCGCCCGGGCGCCCGCCTCAGCCGGTCTCCGCATGCCTAACTCAGATCTCCCCGAGGGTGTCCACCTCGTGCGACTTGAGCACGTCACGGACGTCCGACGCGTTGGCCTCGGTGGTCTGAATCATCAGGAGCACGGCGCCGTTCTCGAGGCCCTTCTCGATCTCCTTGACCTCGTTCTCCTCGAATCCAAGCCCGATGAGTCCGCCGAGCACGCCACCCGCCGCCGCGCCGGCGCCCGCCCCCGCCAGGGCGGCGACGATCGGGCCGGCCGCCAGCAGACCCACGCCCGTGCTCGCCAGGGCGCCCACCGCGGTGAAGCCGGCGACGAGCGCCCCGATCGCGCCACCGCTCCCGGCTCCGATCGCCGCCCCCTCGGCGACCCGAGTGTGCGACTCGATCGCGAAGGCCTTCTTCGCCGCGGGCTCGGTGACGATCGCGCTCGCCTCCAGCCCCAGGGCGCGTCGGTCCAGCTCGTTGACGGCGTCGGCGGCCTTCTCGGGGTTCTTGAACAGGCCGGTGATGGTTGTGGTTTCGGTCTTCGTGGTCATCGCGTCGCTCCTTGTTGGTTCACAGCAATGGGTTGCGTTCTCGATCCACAAAGACGCTATTGGCGCCCCTTGAGCGCAACCTGAAGCGCCGATGAATCCCGGTTCATTCTGTGGTGGGGGCTGTTGGTCGCGATCAGGACGGCTCGTCGCCCAGACGCAGGCTCCCGATCAGGCGGGCGCCCTGCAATGGGTCGTTCGAGTCGATGGCGAACTCGAACGCCTCTCCCGTGCGGACGCGCACGGGGGGCGCCCCGATCCCCCCGGAGAGGGCGGCGCAGAGGTACTCGAGCTGTGGGTTGTGCCCCACGATGCAGAGCGCTCCGTGGTCGGTGTGCTCGGCGATCAGGTCCACCGCGAGCGAGACCGGCTCGTCCACGCAGAGGCGCGTGTCGCTGACGAACTCGGCGCCCAGGTCGTCGTTGATCCGCTCGGCCGTCTCGTGCGCCCGCCGGAAGGTGCTCGTCACGATGAGGGTGGGGCGGTCTTCACGCTCGCGCAGCGCCTGCCCGAGGTACGCCGCCTGGCGATACCCCTTGGGCTTGAGCGCCCGGTCCCGGTCCCGCCCGGTGGGCGAGTCGGGGTGGGCCTTCCCGTGCCGGATGACGTAAAGGACCATGCTCCGCTCCCCGAGCGTCTCACGCCCCGCCGGGCGTCGCGCCCAGCCGACCGGCGATCGTCCAGCCGAGCCAGACGGCGCCCAGCCCGAGCGTCACGCTCGAGAGAGCGTAGACCGCCGCCCGCCCCGTGTGCCCCTTCTCCAGAAGCCCGAAAAGCTCGAACCCGAAGGTGGAGAACGTCGTGAATCCCCCCAGCAATCCGACCAGGATCGCCAGGCGCCACTCCTCCCGGACCTGCAGCTCCTGCGTCAGCAGGGGGGTGAGCAGCCCGATGAGCAGGCACCCGAGGACGTTGACCACGATCGTCCAGACGTGGATCGTCTCGGCCAGGGTTCCCTCGACGAGCTGGCGGGTCCAGTGGTTCACGCCGTATCGAAGCAGCGTGCCCATTCCCCCGGCCATGAAAAGCAGAAGAAGCTTGGTCATCGGTCGAGTCTATCGCCCGTTTGCCCGTCCTAGCCTGTCTGCGTGAACGCACGACCTCAGTCATCCGCGATGGGGGACACGCTGATCGGTGTGCTGACGGTCACGCTCACGCTGGTGGGGTGGACCGTCACACCCCTTTTCATCAAGTTCTTCACCGGGCACATCGATCCCTGGACGAGCAACGGGTGGCGCTACGGCTTCGCGGCCCTGCTCTGGAGCCCCCTGCTGGTCTGGGGGCAGCTGCGGAACACCCTCCCCCCGGGCCTCTTCCGCGCCGCGCTCATCCCGGCGATGATCAACAGCGCCGCGCAGGTCGCCTTCACCACCGCCCACTACAAGATCGATCCCGGCCTGCTCACCTTCGGCCTCCGGGCCCAGATGATCTTCGTCGCCATCGGCGCCGCCCTCCTCTTCCCCACCGAGCGCCGCGTGATCCGCTCCCGCTCCTTCATGCTGGGGGTCGGGCTCGTGGTCCTGGGGACGGTGGGCACGATCCTGATGGGCGAGCCCGTCGAGAGTGAACGCTCCAGCTACATCTCGGGCGTGACGCTCGCCATTCTGGCCGGCGCGGGTTTCGCCGGGTACGCCATCGCCGTACGCCGGTACATGGATGACATCCCCTCCCTGCTCGCCTTCGCCGCGATCAGCCTGTACACGGCGATCGCGATGGTCGCCATGATGCTCATCTTCGGCGAGGGGCTGGGTGTGGGGGCTCTGGATCTCTCCGGTCGCCTCTTCGCTTTCCTCCTGCTCTCGAGCGTGATCGGGATCGCGCTCGGGCACGTGCTCTACTACATCTCGATCAAGCGTCTGGGCGTGGCGGTCTCGACGGGCGTGATCCAGCTCCAGCCCGTCTGCGTCTCCGTGCTCTCCTACATCTGGTTCAAGGAGGTGCTGACCCTGGGCCAGTGGGCCAGCGGTTCGCTCGCCATCGTCGGCGCGCTGCTCATGCTCTGGGTCCAGCACAAGATCAAGAGCGACGCGGCCCGGGACCACGAGTACGACACCCTCCCCCCCGACCATGTCGCGGCGGCCTCCATGTGCGAGGGTGAAGCGGACTGATCCCGCGCGGGGTCAGCCCCGGCGACGGCGCGCCACGCCGACCAGGCCGAGCGCGAGCACGCCGAGCCCACCGGGCGCGGGAATGACCGCAATCCCCCGGACGTCGAAGTTCTCGCCGAACGCCCCGATGACCTCGAACGTGCCCAGCACGGGGTCGATCTCAAAGAGCGAGTACCCGTCCACGCCCGAAGTCGTGAGCGAGTTGGCGGTGACCGCGAACAGGCGCCCGTCGGGCGCGAAGGCGATCGACTGGAAGTTGGCGCCGTTGCTGAAGGCCGGGGAGATGTCCGTGCCGACGCCCGTCTCCGGATCGATGACCACCAGCCCGTCAGCGCCCTGGGCCGAGCCGTTGCTGAACCACGCGAAGAGTCTCCCATCGGGAGCGTACTCCGCGCTCTGGAACCCGCTGTAGGGCGTGGAGTCTCCCCGCGTCACGCGGATCGGACCCGACACACCCAGGGTGTCCTCGTCGATGCTCCACATCCCGGCGCCGAACTCGGTCGGGTGCGGACCGAACGTGACCAGATCGCCACTCCCGTCCCACGCGAGGGCCCGTACGTCGATCAACTGATCCAGCGTGCGGCTCTCGACGATGCTCGTCCCGTCGGCGCTGAGGGTGCTGAGCGTGCGTCCGTTCTCCGGGTTGATGAACATCAGCGACCCGTCGGGCGCCATGGTCAGGCTGTTGGCCCGGAACGCCGCCCCGGAAGCGATCTGCGTCGCGTGCCCGGTGTCGATGTCGATGTCGACGACCCGCCCGTCCCACGTCACCCCGCGGATGAACAGCTCCGGCCCGGCCCAGGCGGGCGCGGACACCATCGACAGCACGCCGCAGAGGGCGCTCAGATCACGCAGACCCCGAAATCCCATGATGTCTCTTCCTCTCTCGCCCCGGTGCAGCGGAACCGCTCGCATACGATGCACCGATCCATACGCCCGCCAGACCGTACTGTTGCGGCCTTGTGCGGGGCATTCGCACCCCCAAACGGGAAGGGCCGCCCATGAGAGTCCGAGTCCTCGGCGCCGCGGGCGAAGTCACCGGCTCCTGCTATCTGGTGGAGACCTCCAAGGCCCGCGTGCTGGTGGAGTTTGGGCTTCATCAGGGTGGCGCCCACACCGAGGCCAAGAACCGGCGCATGCCCCCCATCGACCCGGGCACGCTCGACGCCGTCGTCCTCACGCACGCCCACCTGGACCACTCCGGGCGACTCCCCCTCCTGCCCAAGCACGGGTTCGACGCCCCGATCTTCACGTCGAAGGCCTCGATTGAACTCTGCGGGATTCTCCTCCGGGACTCGGCGCACATCATGGAGTCCTCCGCCGCTCGCGCGAACAAGTACCGCGCCCGGCGCGGGCGCGGACCCTCGATCCCGCTCTACACCGCCGCCGACGTCGAACGCCTGCTCCCGATGTTCCGCGAGGTTCCCTTCGACGACTTCGTCGAGGTCGCGCCCGGTGTGCGCGCCAAGTGGATCGACGCGGGTCACATCCTCGGCGCCGCCAGCGTCATGCTCGAGATCGAGGACAAGGGCGCCCGCAAGACCGTGGTCTTCTCGGGCGACATCGGACCGAAGGGCGCGCCCCTGCTCCGCGACCCGGTCACCTTCGACCACGCCGACGTTGTCTTCCTCGAATCCACCTACGGCGATCGCGACCACCGCCCGATGGACGACTCGATCGACGAACTCGCCCGCATCATGAACGAGGCGCGCACCCCGAAGGGCAAGGTGCTCATCCCCTCCTTCGCCGTGGGGCGCACGCAGCAACTGATCTACTTCATCGCCGGCATGCGCCGCGAGGGTGTCGTCGAAGACCCCAAGGTCTACGTCGATTCCCCCATGGCCACCAGCGCGACCGACCTCTACCGGCGTCACCGCGAACTCTTCGACGACGACTGCTGGGAACTCATCAACGGGGGCTCCCCCTGCCTGAGCTTCCCCGGCCTGCGCTTCACCAAATCCCCGCAGGAGTCGATGGCCCTGAACCCGATGGGCAACGGCGTGACCATCATCTCCGCCGCGGGCATGTGCACCGGCGGACGCATCCTCCACCACCTGCGCCACGGATTGAGCCGCCCCGAGACGCACGTCGTCTTCGTCGGCTACCAGGGGGACGGCACGCTCGGTCGCCGTCTCGTCGATGGCGCCAAGTCCGTCCGCATCTGGGGCGACACGTACCGCGTCAACGCCCACATCCACACCATCGGCGGCTTCTCCGCCCACGCCGGGCAGACCGAACTCGTCGAGTGGCTCGGCACGATGCGAGACAGCGGCCCCCGCGTCTACCTCACCCACGGCGAGGACCGCCAGCGCAAAGCCCTCAGCGAGAAGATCGACGAGAAGCTGATGCTCAAGGCGGAAATGCCGGCGTGGGGGGATGTGGTGGAGGTGTAGCGGGGTTATGGGGCCTGGTCACGCGCGTGACGAGGGACGCGTCGGTCTTCTCCGGGGTTTGGAGTGGTCCGCGGCTTCCGCTAGGCTTGGGCGATGGCGTGCCGACGAAGTCCGATGCGGCAGTCTCCTGTGTTCAGCGTTCCGAGTTGAGGTTGTGATGAATCGATGGAAGCCCGCAGCGGCGCTGTGCATGTCCGTGATGCTCCACCACGGCGCCTCGGCCCAGGTGCTCGACCAGGGACTGAAGATTCTTCCCGACGACGGCGGTGTCGCGGACCAGTTCGGCTACTCGATCGCGATCAGTGACGGCGTTGTGGCGGTCGGGTCGGTGCTCGGTCAGGTCAACGGGGTCAGAACCGGAGCGGCGTACCTCTTCGACGCCCCCACGGGCGTCCAGTCCGCCAAACTCGCGTCCGACGACGGCGGCGCATCTGATTTCTTTGGCCACGCCATCGCCATGGATAACGCCGTTGTCGCCGTGGGGGCGCCGTTCGCCGACGGCAGCGCCGGCTCGGCGTATCTCTTCGACGCCTCCACGGGTGTCCAGTACGCCAAGCTCCTGCCCGCCGACGTTTCGGCTTCGGATCTGTTTGGTATTTCGGTTTCGATCAGTGACGGCATCGTGGCGGTGGGGGCCTCCAGAGACGCTGACAATGGGCCCGAGTCAGGATCGGTGTACCTTTTCGATGCGATCTCAGGCGCCGAACGCATCAAGCTCCTGCCGGACGATGGCGCTGAAGAGGATTTCTTCGGGGAGTTCATCGCCATCAGCGGTGGCGTCATCGCGGTGGGGGCGCCGGGAAATGATGACAACGGATCGGGTTCCGGCTCGGTCTACCTCTTCGACGCGGTGACCGGTGTCCAGTACGCCAAGCTTCTGCCCGACGACGGCGGCGCCGGGGACGCGTTTGGCCGCGCCGTCGCGATCGATGACGGCGTCGTCGCGGTCGGGGCGCCCCACGATGACGACAACGGATCACTCTCGGGCTCGGTCTACCTCTTCGATGCCGCTTCAGGCGACCAACTCGTTAAGCTTCTGCCAGCCGTTGGCGCCGAGGGTGACCGGTTCGGGGATTCCGTGGCGATCGGCGGTGGCGTGCTGGCCGTGGGCGCTTCGGGGAGTGCTGGGGGAGGCTCGGCCTACCTCTTTGACGTGAGCACGCACGCCCAGATCGCCAGGCTTCTACCTGAAGCGGGTGCGGCGGGCAGTCTTTTCGGCATGTCCATCGCCATCGACGACGGGATCGTGGCTGTCGGCGCCAGCGGGGACGATGAAGGCGGCCCGGCCTCCGGGGCGGCCTACCTCTTCGACACCAACCCCTGCTCACCCGCCGACCTGGCCTTCCCCCCGGGTGTCCTTGATTTCTCAGATGTTTCGACGTTCCTCGCGGCGTTCGGAACGCTGGACCCCATCGCGGATCTCGCGCCGCCCCTCGGCGTGCTTGATTTCTCCGACGCCGTGATCTTCCTCACCGCCTTCGGCGCCGGATGTCCATAGTTCGGTCGCGAGCCGCGAAGGCGATGCCCTCGGGGCGACGATCGACAAGGGCAGCGGGGATGTGGTTGACGAGGGAAACGTTCGACGAGATTCAGCGGAACCACCCTTGAGTGAGCGGCGGTCGGGGCGTTCCTCGCGATCCCCAGGTGGCGAGCACGAACGCGGTCACCAGATGCCACACGATGATCGGCAGCGTCATTGCGTCGGCCCGAACGGCCTGTGGTGACCAGTGCAGATGGAACACGGGGTGGGCAAGCACGCCAACGAGCAACGTGGCAAGGAGCATGCCCATTACCACGCCCCGGGAACGCGTCCACAAGGCGAGCAGTGCTGTGCTGATGAGTGAGCCCCCGACGCCGCCGCTGAACACGACGACACCATCAAATCCGAGCTGGTCCTCAAACAACGCCGCAACTGGAAGGATGGCAAGCCCGGCGAGGTATCCCCAGAAGAGGAACGTCACGCCGTAGACCGCGAGCACCCATGTGCCAACGGTCCGCAGTTTGTCCGGCCGGAGCAGCCAGGCGCAGATGACGACGGTTGCCGGAAACATCAGGAAAAGCGCGGAGGGCGAGACGGCGAGGTTGCGGCCGAAGGCGGAGCCGCATGCCGCGAGGCCGCCCCAGACCAACGCTGGAGTCAGCAACACACACGCCCACCGAATCGAGCGATGGCGACTGGTTTGTTCCGCACGCCATGCGCGGATCTGTTCGCTCAACACGGTCGCCCCCCTCGCCGATCAGCTCACCCTCCAGCTCTTCCCATCCCGCTCCACCCTCCGGTACAGCGTGTCCCGCTCCACCGGCTCGAACCCCGCCTCGCGGATCGCGCGTTGCAGGTCGAGCACGGTCGTCTCCTGGTGGGTGGACGAGCCGCCGACCTTGGTGATGTCGTACCAGACGACGGTGCCGTCGATGTCGTCGGCCCCGCACTGGAGCATGTGCTGCGACATGGCCAGCGTCTGCATGATCCAGAACGCCTTCACGTGCGGGAAGTTGTCCAGCATCAGGCGGGCGATGGCGAGCGTGCGCAGGTTCTCAAGCCCGCTCGGGCCGTAGAGGTGCTCAAGCTCGGACCCATCGGGGAAGAACGGCAGCGGGATGATGGTCTGGAAGTACCCGCCGCGATCGGACATGGCCGGGGTGGGCTGCTCCACGCCGTCGCGTGTGAGCGTGATGGGCGGGGCGGTGATGCCCTCGGTCGCGGGCAGGCCCGCCTCGACAAACGCCGAGGGGTCGCCCTCGTACCCCAGGCGCGCCAGCGCCCCGTCCTGCGCTCGGCGCAGAATCTCCATGTGCACCAGCCGCTCGCGCCGCTGGTCGATGTGCCCGTACAGGATCGTCGCGTTCGTGTTGAGCCCCAACTCGTGCGCCACAAGGTGGACATCCAGCCACTCGTCCGAGCGAATCTTGGACCGGTGCGTCTCGTCGTGGACACGATCATCAAACACCTCGGCGCCGCCCCCGGGCAGCGAGCCGAGCCCGGCGTCCTTGAGTTCGCGGAGCACCCAGCGGATGCCCGCCTGGCGGTCGGATTTTTTGTACTGCTTGGCGATCTTCGCCAGGTGCACGATCTCCACGGCCGTGAACGCCTTGATGTTCAGCTGCGAACCGGCGTCGGCCGCGATGTCACGGATCGTGCGCATCATCTCCGGGTAGTACTCCCAGGGCAGGTACGGCTGCAGCCCGCCGACGATGTGCATCTCCGTGGCGCCGCTCTCGATCGCCTTGCGCGCCTCCGCAGCGACCGACTCCATGTCGTGCGTGTACGCGCCCTCGTCGTCCTTCTTGCGGTAGAACTCGCAGAACTTGCAGCTCAGCGCGCAGACGTTGGAGTAGTTCAGGTGGCGGTTGATGTTGTAGTACGCCACGTCCCCGTGCAGCTTGCGTCGAACCGCGTCGGCGATCTCGCACACGCCCCACACGTCCGGCGTCTCGTAGAGCGTCATCCCCTCCTCGATCGTCAGCCGGCCCCCGGCCAGCGCCTTCTCCCGGATCTCCTCAAGGCGGGGATCCCGCGTCAGCGTTCCGGCGTCGGTCGTGGGCAGGGCGGTGGGGGAGGCGGTCATGGCAACTCCGGAGCATGGTCCCGCTCGGGACGAAGTTTCAGAGATTCTTGAAAGTATTGGGCGCCCCACCGAGCAGAGCAAGCCCCGGGGATATCCTCCGCCCCCGGATGTCCGCACCCTCGCCCAAGCCCGGAACCACCCGTCGCCGATCCCCGATCGCGCCCCCCGTCGGGCACTTCAACGCCTTTGCGCCCCCGGAAGTCTGGCTCCGCATGCTCGCCGACGCCCGCTTCCGCGTCCCCCCGCGCTACTGGCTCCGCCTCGCCTGGGCGCTGCTCGCCTGCGTCTGCGGCTTCGTCATCACCCTCCCCGAACGCCTCCTCCTCGCCCCGCTCCTCCGGTGGAAGTTCCGGGGCGAGCGCCCCGCGTTCGACCACCCCCCGGGCGTGGTGATTGTGCTGGGGTACTTCCGTTCGGGGACCACCCACCTGCACAACCTGCTCTCGTGCGATGAGCGGTTCGTGACGCCCCGCTGGCGGCACTGCGTGGCGCCGCAAGGCTTCTGGCTCTCGTGGACGGTCCTGCGAGCGCTCTTCATCCCGTTCGTGCCCAACACCCGCCCGCACGATGACGTCCCCTTCGGGCCGGACTGGCCGGGGGAGGACGACTTCGCCGCGTGCAACTGGACGCTCGCCTCCTCGCTCCCGGGTCGGTTTGTCTTCCCCCGTCGGCGCGCCCACTGGGCCCGGTACCACACCCTCGAAGGCCTGACCCCGAAGGAACTCCGCAACTGGCGTTGGGCGATGGCGGCGTTCCTCTGGAAGCTCTCGCGGGCCAACCCGTCACGCCCCATCCTCCTCAAGAGCCCCAGCCACCTGGCCCGGATCGACCGGCTGGTTGAGCTGCTCGGCGCCGATCGCGTTCGGTTCATCCACATCGGGCGCGACCCGGAGGCGGTGATCCGCTCCAACGTCGCGATGCACCAGCGCCTGGAGCCGATGTACGGGCTCCAGGACCCGGCGCCCGCGGAGGAGACGCGCGAATACCTCATCGACGAGTACCACCGGTCCGTCGAACGCTTCGCGGCCCAAAGCGAAACCGGCGACGCCCGGGTCGCCCGGGTCCGATTCCAGGATCTGGTCGCCGATCCGCTCGGGGAGTTGCAGCGGGCGTACCGGGAGGTCGGGCTCGAGTGGACGCCCCAGACGCAGTCGAGTGTGGCGAGCTACCTGCACGAGATCGGGACGTACACGCCCCGCCACTCCAAGGCCCGCGAGGATGCTCCCGCACGCGATCCGCGCCTGGAGGCGATCGCGACCACGCTTGACCTGGACCGCCCCGCGATCGAGGCCCGGGCGGTTCCCGCCCCGCAGCGGGCGGTGACGCAGTCCGCGAGGCGGGGCTGGGCGGTGCTGCTGCTGGCGCCGGTGGCGCTCGCGGCGATCTGGCTCCCGCTCGCCTGGGTGGCCCAGGACCGGATGGACGTGCTGATCTGGCCTGCGGGGCTGATGATCGGGCTGGCGACGATCCGCGCGGCCCGGGTCGGGAGCGTCGCCTTGGGCGCGGGGGCGGCGGTGCTCACCCTGCTGCTCTACGTCTCGGTGATCTACCCGGCGACGTGGCTCGCCTACGGGCATGGGTGGAATCGCCCAGCCTACGACTCCTGGCTGGCGATCCGGAACAGCCTGCTCACGCGGGTGGGGGTGGACCATGTCGCACTCGCGATCGGGATGCTGACCGCCTACCGGGTGGGCAGCCGCAAGCATCTCCGACCCCCCGGGCGGTAGGGGCTCTGCCAGATCGGCAGGCCGGAGGGTCCCGGCGACGCCCGGACGCCCATCGGGGGGCGAAACCGGCGAGAATGCCGGGGTGCAGCGGGTCGGCCCGTTGGCATCGGGCTTGCAACCGAAGAAGCGGAAGCAGCACACAGGCCCGAAGCGGACCACGGCCCGCACGGGACAGCATCGGAGGCAGACATGTCCAACAAGATCATCGGCATCGACCTCGGCACGACCAACTCCGTCGTCGCCGTCATGGAAGGGGACCAGCCCAAGGTCCTCATCAACTCTTCGGGCAACCGCACGACCCCGTCGGTTGTCAGCTTCACCGACAAGGGCGAGCGCCTGGTCGGTCAGCCCGCCAAGCACCAGCAGGTCACCAATCCCACGAACACGATCTTCTCGATCAAGCGGTTCATGGGGCGACGGCACAACGAGGTCGGCTCCGAAGAGAAGCTGGTCCCCTACGAGGTGACCGGGGGCGAGCAGGACTTCGTGAAGGTCAAGGCCCGGGGGAGTGAGTACACCCCCCAGCAGATCTCCGCGTTCATTCTGCAGGAACTCAAGAAGGTCGCCGAGGACTACCTGGGCGAGAGCGTGGACAAGGCGGTCATCACCGTCCCCGCGTACTTCAACGACTCCCAGCGGCAGGCCACCAAGGACGCCGGCGAGATCGCCGGCCTCAAGGTCGAGCGCATCATCAACGAGCCGACCGCCGCGGCCCTCGCGTACGGCCTCGAGAAGAAGTCCAACGAGAAGATCGCGGTCTTCGACCTCGGCGGCGGCACGTTCGACGTCTCCATCCTGGACGTCGGCGACGGCGTCTTCGAGGTGCTCTCCACCAACGGCGACACCCACCTGGGCGGTGACGACTGGGACCAGCGCCTGATCGATCACCTCTCCTCCGAGTTCAAGTCCAAGGAGGGCATCGACCTGACCTCCGACGCGATGGCGATGCAGCGCCTCAAGGAGGCCGCCGAGAAGGCCAAGATCGAGCTGAGCCAGTCGCAGGAGACGACGATCAACCTGCCGTTCATCACGGCGACGAACGAGGGGCCCAAGCACCTCCAGATCACGCTGACCCGCGCCAAGTTCGAGGACCTCTGCTCCGACCTGTTCAAGCGTCTGGCCGGCCCGTGTGAGGCGGCGCTCAAGGACGCGAAGCTCGACCGCTCGAAGATCGACGAGATCGTGCTGGTGGGCGGCTCGAGCCGCATGCCCAAGGTCCAGGCGATGGTCAAGGAGATCTTTGGCAAGGACGCGAACAAGAGTGTCAACCCGGACGAGGTCGTCGCCATCGGCGCCGCGATCCAGGGCGGCGTGCTCGCCGGTGACGTCAAGGACGTGCTCCTGCTCGACGTCACGCCGCTGAGCCTGGGCGTGGAGGTCCAGGGCGGGCTCATGCACAAGCAGATCGAGCGGAACACGACGATCCCGACGAGCAAGAAGGAAGTCTTCTCGACCGCCGCGGACAACCAGACCAGCGTCCAGATCCATGTCCTGCAGGGCGAGCGGGAGTTCGCGAAGGACAACCGGACGCTCGGGCAGTTCGACCTCGGGGGGATCGCCCCGGCGCCGCGCGGACGCCCGCAGATCGAGGTTGAGTTCTCGATCGACGCCAACGGCATCCTGAAGGTGACGGCGACGGACAAGGCCACGGGCAAGAGCGCCGACGTGACGATCACCGACTCGGGCGGGCTGAGCGAGGCCGAGATCGAGAAGATGAAGGCCGACGCCGAGGCCCACGCCGAGGAGGACAAGCGCCGCCGCGAACTGGTCGATCTGAAGAACCAGGGCGACCAGCTCATCTCCCAGACGCGTCAGGCCCTCGAGGAGCACGGCGACAAGGTCTCGGGCGACATCCGCTCGAAGATCGAGTCCGCGGTCTCCAACCTTGAGGACAAGCTCAAGGGCGACGACAAGGCCCCCATCGAGGCCGCGATCAACGAACTCCAGCAGGCGAGCATGGAGCTGGGCAAGGTTGTCTACGAGGCGACCGCGGCCCAGCAGGCCGCGGGCGGCGCCCAGCCGGATTCGGGCACGGAAAGCGCGAGCGGTGGCGACGACGTCATCGACGCCGAGTTCGAGGTCAAGGACGACGACGCCAAGAGCTAACGCCCGGGGCGATCGACAAGGAAGTGAACCGGAGCGGGCGCTGCGTGAGCGGCGCCCGCTCTTTTAGTGGCCCGCCCGGATCTTCCGGATCTCCGCGGCCATCCGGCGCGCCGCCTCCCCCCGGTGCGAGCGGGCGTTCTTTTCTTCGGGGGTCAGCTCGGCGCCGGTGCGTTGGAAGTCGGGCTCCATCAGCACGAGGGGGTCGTACCCGAAGCCGTGGTCCCCGCGCGGCACGTCGCCGGGCAGGCCGATGCGTCCCTCGAAGGCGCCGCGGACGGTCGCGAGGACCGTCCCGTCCGGCCTGGCGAGGACCATTGTGCAGACGAACCGGGCCGATCGGTCCTCCGGCGCCACGCCCTCGAGGTCCGCCAGGAGCCTGGCGTTGTTGGCCTCGTCGCGCTGCTCGCGGGTGAGGCCCGTCTCCTCGCCGTCGGTCGCGTAGTGCGAACTGATCACGCCCGGCGCCCCGCCCAGGGCGTCCACCTCCAGCCCCGAGTCATCGGCGAGACAGATCCGCCCGGTCTGGCGGGCGTACGAGACGGCCTTGAGCGTCGCGTTCTCCAGGAATGAGTCCTTCCCCTCCACCGGTTCCTCGAACGGCCCGGGCAGGTCGGAGAGTCCCACGACCTCCACGCCGATGGGCGCCAAGACCGCGCGGATCTCCTCGATCTTCTTCGGGTTCCCCGTGGCGATCACGATCGGCTCGGTCAGCGGCATGCGGCACTCCCTCGGGGCTGGCCCTATTCTTGTCGTCCATGACGACCGGCGTTGAGAGATCCCAGGTAGCGAGAGAGGCCGCCGACGCCCTCGAGGCCCTCCGCGAGCAGGGGCGCCTGCCCCAGGCGCTCGTCGGCTTCGACGGGTTCGTGGACGAGATCATCCACGTCGTGGACAAGCGACGCACGATGACACCCGGCGACTTCGATCGGATCGGCACGATCCCGGAGTTCGCGGCGCGGGTCGCGGCGGCGGCGGGCAAGAGCGCCAACATCGAGCTGTGCGTGCGTGAGGCCCGCTACGGGGGCAACGGACCCCTGATGGGTGGCGCCCTCGGGCGCCTGGGGGCCCCCGTCACCTTCATCGGCGCCGTGGGCAGCAAGGACGACCCGGGCGCCATCGACCCGATCTATGCGCCCTTCGCCCAGCGCTGCGAGACGGTCATCCCGATCGCTCCGCCCGCCCACACCGACGCGCTCGAGTTCACCGACGGCAAGATCATGCTCGGCAAGCCCCTCAACGTGCAGGGGATCGACTGGGACCGCGTCAAGCAGGTCGTCGGGCTCGAGCGGATGCGCGAGCTGTGCGAGGGGGCGGACCTGATCGGCGTGACGAACTGGGTCATGCTCGGCGGGGTCGAGAGCATCTGGGAGGGGCTGCGTGATGAGGTCTTCCCCGCCCTCACCCCCCGCCCGCGTCGGTTCATGGTGGACCTGTCCGACCCGGCCAAGCGCACCGACGCCGACATCATCCGCGCCATGGGCATCCTCCGGACGATCGACGCCAAAACGCCGGTCACGCTGGGGCTGAACCTGGCCGAGTCGCAGCGGATCGCGAAAGTGATGGGGCTCGGGATCTACGACGATTCGAGCAACTACTCGCTCGGGGCGCTCGTGCGCCGGGCGGCCGAGGCCTTGCGCGAGACGCTGGGCCTGGACACGGTGGTGGTCCACCCGCGCGAGGGCGCGGGCGGGGCCAACACGAAGGGCTCGGCCTGGTACGCCGGCCCCTTCACCCAGAACCCGAAGCTCTCGACGGGCGCGGGGGATCACTTCAACGGCGGGTTCGCCTTCGCCCAGGCGGGGGGGCTGGAACTGGACCAGTGCCTCGCGACGGGGTGCGCCGTGTCCGGCGCTTACGTGCGCGACGCCCTGAGCCCGGACCTGGCCCGCCTGATCGGCTTCCTGCGCGACCTTCCCGAACCGGACTGAATCGAAAGGACGCCCGTGGCCCCCAGCGCGGACATGCTGCTCAAGCAGGGCGAGAAGTTCGTCCAGGTGGGCGATCACGCCCGGGCGCTCGAGGTGTACACGAAGTTCCTCCGCACCCAGCCGCGACACACCTCTCGGCGGACCGTCTCGCTCCGCGTCGGACAGCTCATGCTGCTCACCGGGAAGTTTGATCAGGCCGTCTCGCACTTCAAGAAGATGGTGGACGCCGACCGGCGGGACACCGACGCGATCTACAACCTCGCGCAAGCGCAGGCGTACGCCATGCAGCTTGAAGAGGCCACGCGCACGGTCGAGCGTCTTCTCGCCGTGGACCCGGACCACCCCGAGGGACTGGCCCGCATGGCGACCTTCCTGAACTTCGCCGGTCGCCCCGAGGAGGGGGAGGCGTTGCTCGACGAGGCGGCCCGACGCGGCGTGAAGCACTGGTCCGTTGAACTCGCCTTCGCGGGGCTCGCCCCCCGGATCGGACGGATGGACGAGTCGGTCGCGCGGATGCGCGCGGTCGTGGACGCCGGGGGGCTGGATCGGGAGGAGCACGCGGATCTGCTGTTCAATATCGGGTACCTGCTCGACAAGCTCGGGCGCTACGACGAGGCGTGGGAGGCGGTCAGCGCCGGCAACCAGATCCACGCCATGCACTGGAACCCGGAGGGGTTTGCCCGCTCCATCGACCGGCTCATCGAGATCCAGGACGCCAAGGCCATCGCCGCCCTCCCCGAGCCGATGGACCCGGCGAGCGACGTGGTGCTCGTCCTCGGATCGCCCCGCTCCGGTACGACGCTGATCGAGCAGATCCTCGCGGCACACCCCGACGCGTCGACCGCGGGCGAGCTGGGAACACTTCGGCAGGTGGTGCTCGACGCGAGCGGGTCCCCCGGGGGCGTCCCGGAAGATCCACGGCGCATCCGCCAGGTGGACATGATCAAAGCGTCGGGCGCGTACCTCAGCGACCTGCGCGCGCGCACGGGGAAGTCAAAGCGGCGCGTGGACAAGTGCCCGGGCAACTGGCAGTTCCTCGGCATGGGATCGAAGATTCTCCCCCAGGCGCGGGTGATTCACTCGGTCCGCGATCCGCGCGACACGGCGATCTCCTGCTACTTCAGGCACTTCGTCGCGGGGCACGCCTTCACCACACGGATGGACTGGCTCGGGCGCTACCTCGCCTGCGAACGAAAGCTGATGCGCCACTGGGCGCACGTGCTCCCGGAGGGCGCCCCGCGTCTGGGCTTCACGTCCGCGGTCTACGAGCAGATCGTCGAAAGCCCCGAGTCCGAGGCCAGGCGCCTCGTCGAGTTCGTCGGCCTGCCCTGGGACGACGCCTGCCTCCGTTTCGGCGAGACCAAGAAGATCGTCAACACCCTCAACGCCGATCAGGCGGGCCAGGGCGTCTACAAGGGCTCGGCGGAGCGTTGGCGACGCTACGAGAAGCATCTCGCGCCCTTCCTGGAGGCGATGGGGGACGAGGCGCCGACCGACTGACGCCCATCCGCCTCGCCGATGCCCGAACAGACCTCGGAAGTCAAGCTGGGTGGACCGGGCGATGGCCCTGTTCCGGGGGCGAACCGCTCCCCTACAGTTCGCCCATGCATGAGATCCTTATCCGCCTCGGACTCGACAACGACCCCCGCGTGATCCCCGCGGGCGAGGCCGGAGACGGCTGCGTCGTGAGCCTCAACCCCGCGACCGGCCTCCCCCTCGCGGGCGTGAAGCTGGACACCGCCGATTCGTACGAGCAGACCGTCGCCCGCTCGGTCGAAGGGTTCAAACGGTGGAGGAAGATCCCGGCGCCCAAACGCGGTGAAGTGATCCGTCGGATCGGCAACGCCTACCGCGACTGCCTCGAGGACCTGGGCTCGCTCGTCTCCCTCGAGATGGGCAAGATCAAGGCCGAGGGCATCGGCGAGGTGCAGGAGACAATCGACATCGCCGACTTCGCCGTCGGCCAGGCCCGGCAGCTCCACGGCATCACCATGCCCTCCGAGCGACCCATGCACGCGATGCGCGAGCAGTGGCTCCCGCTCGGACCCGTGGGCGTGATCACCGCGTTCAACTTCCCCAACGCCGTGTGGGGATGGAACGCGATGCTCGGGGCGGTCTGCGGCGACACGATGATCTGGAAGCCGAGCCTGATCACCCCGCTGACCGCGATCGCGACGAACAACATCGCGCGGCGCGTCGCGGAAGAGATGGGGCACGAGGGTGTGTTCGAGCTGGTCATCGGGACCGACGAGGAAGTGGGGGAGCGGATGATCGCCGACCGGCGTCTGCCGCTGATCAGCGCCACCGGCTCCTGCCGCATGGGACGCCATGTGGGGAGCGTCGTCGCGGGGCGTTTGGGCAAGTGCCTGCTGGAGCTGGGCGGGAACAACGCCGTGATCGTCGAGCCGGACGCGGATCTGGACATGGCGGTCAAGAGCACCGTCTTCGGTTCGGTCGGCACCTGTGGGCAGCGCTGCACAACCTCCCGCCGCCTGATCCTGCACGAGTCGATCGCCGACGGGTTCTGCGACAAGCTCGTGAGCGCGTACAAAACGATCCGCATCGGCGACCCGCTCGACGACAACACGCTCGTTGGTCCGATCATCTCCGACCAATCCGCCGCGCAGTTCGAGCAGGCAATCGCGCAGGCGAAGCAGCAGGGCGGCGAGGTGCTGGTGGGGGGCGCCCGGGTCGATCCCGCGACGCTTCCGGAGGGGCTCCGGAAGGGGTCGTACGTTCAGCCTACGATCATCCGTGCGCCCTCGAGCAATCAGCTGCCGGTGGCGCAGGAGGAAACGTTCGCACCGATCCTTTACGTGTTCACGTACCGTGAGCTGGATGAGGCGATCGAGATGCAGAACTCGGTGGACCAGGGGCTCAGCTCGGCGATCTTCGCCGGCTCCGTCCGAGCCGCCGAACGTTTCCTGGACCCGTCGGGCGCCGGATCGGATTGCGGGCTGGCGTACGTGAACCTGGGGACGAGCGGCGCCGAGATCGGCGGCGCGTTCGGGGGTGAGAAAGACACGGGAGGCGGTCGTGAATCCGGCTCCGACGCTTGGAAGGCGTACATGCGACGCCAGACGTGCACCACGAACTTTGGAGATGAGTTTGCTCTGGCACAGGGGATCCGCTTTGAGTGACCAAAGAGTCGCCGATGCACTTGCCGAGGCCGCGGTCTCGGGTGTGGCGTCCGGCATGACCATCGGTCTGGGCGCGGGCGCGACCGCCGCCCGGGGCATCAAGGCCCTGGCGGATCGTGTGCGCGAGCAGAACCTCGAGATCAAGTGCGTTGCCGCGTCCGATGCCACCGAGGGTGTCGCACGCGAGCACGGGCTCGAACTCATCGAGTTCGCGCTCGTCGAGGAGCTGGACCTGCTCATCGACGGCGCCGACGAGGTGGACCGAAACCTCAACGTCATGAAGGGCTCCCGCGGCGCGGTCACCCGCGAACGCATGCTCGCCTGGGCCTCCCGCCACACCGTCTTCATGGTCGGCGAGAACAAGGTTTCCGAGCAGATCGGCACCAAGACCTCGCTCGCCGTCGCGGTCATGGCCTTCGGCCTCGCCTCCATCCGCGCCGCCCTGCGCGACCTGGGGCTCAACGGCGTCTGCCGACGCGAGATGAACGGCGACCTCTTCGTCACCGACAACGGCAACCTGCTCCTCGACCTCTCGCTCCGAGGCGACGAGAACCTCTCCGAACTCGCCGCCGCCCTCAACGACATCCCCGGTGTCGTCGATCACGGGCTCTTCCTCTGCGAGGCCGACGAGATCCTGATCGAGACCGGTCGGGGCGCCGTCGAACGCCTCGCCCGCGAAGACGAGGCCGGCGCCTGACCCGTCACGGATCGTTTCGGGCTAGTTCTTCCGGGGCGCGTCGACCCCTGTTCCTTCGCTCACCGGGCTGAACAGGTCCAGGATCACGCACTCCTCGATCGCCTCGCACGCGTGCGGCACGTTGCTCGGCAGCGCCAGCACCTGCCCACCCTCGAGCAGCACCTCCTCGTCCGCCACGCCCCCCGCCGGCCCGACGCGGAAGCGGGCCTTCCCGGTGAGCATGACCACGAACTGCTCGCTTTCATGATGGTGCTCGGGCACGGTGAACCCGGGGTGCAGCACCACGCGTGAGATCATCATCTTCTCGCCCACGATCCGCTGGCGATCGATCAGGTCCATCGGGTGGTCGGTGTCGAGCTGCGACCAATCCAGCACACGGTGGGTGTTCATGCGGGTCTCCTGTGCCTGATTCTACTTCCGGGTCGCGCAGGCGATGCGGTAGAGTCTCTCCCGGAGACCCCGAAGCATGACCGACACGATCGACCTTCGCTCAGACACCGTGACCCGCCCGACCCCCTCCATGTGGGAGGCGATGCGCGCCGCCGAACTGGGTGACGACGTTCTCGGCGACGAGCCGACGGTGAACCGCCTGCAGGAGCGCGTCGCGGCCGAGTTGGGCAAGGAGGCCGCCTGCTTCTTTCCCAGCGGGACGATGGCCAACCAGGCCGCCATCCGCGCCCAGACCCAGCCGGGCGACGAGGTCATCTGTCACCCCAGCGCACACATTTATCACTACGAGTCGGGCGCCCCCGCCGCCCTCTCCGGCGTCTCCCTCCGCTTCGCCGACGGTGATCGCGGCATGTACACCCCGGACGCCCTCTCCGCCTGCGTCCGCCCCGAGAACCACCACTTCGCCCCCGCGCGCCTCGCCGTTGTCGAGAACACCTCCAACGCCGGGGGCGGAAGCGTCTGGCCCATCGACCTGGTGCGCGACGTGACCAACCGCGCCCGCGAGCACGGACTCCGGACCCATCTCGACGGCGCCCGCCTCTGGAACGCTTCGGTCGCCTCGGGTGTCGCGCCGCGCGAGTTCGCCCAACACTTCGACACCCTCTCCGTCTGCTTCTCCAAGGGCCTCGGCGCCCCGGTCGGCTCCGCCGTCGCGGGCGATCGCGAGACGATGCGCCGCGTGTTCAGATTCCGAAAGATGTTCGGCGGCGCCATGCGCCAGTCCGGCATGCTCGCCGCGGCCTGCCTCCACGCCCTCGATCACCACGTCGACCGCCTCGCGGAAGACCACGCGCACGCGAAGCGGCTCGCGACGTCGCTCGCCGAGTGCCCGGCGTTGAGCATCGATCCGGCGTCGGTGGAGACGAATATCGCGTTTGTCGGCGTTGATCCGGCGTGGGGGAAGGCGAGCGACCTGGTGGAGGCCCTGGCATCCCGGGGGGTCTTGGTCATCGCGAGCGCGCCCCATCAGATCCGCGTGGTTACCCATCTTGACGTCACCCCACCCATGATCGATCGCGCCATCGAGATTGTTGGCGAATGCCTGAGTGTCAACGCCTGACGGAGACTCATATGCGAAGCGGACAGTTCCTCACTTTCCTTTGTATGACAGCCGCGCTCGCAGCGGGTCAGTCCGCGCCGCCGGCGTCCGACACCCGTCCGATCGAGGCCACCAGCCTGCTCGGCGAGCCGCTCCGCCGTCCGGAGCTTCCCGAAGAGTTCCACAAGCAACAACTCTTTGAGCTGGCCCACAAGCGCGTCGAACTGCTCAACAACCCGAACGACGAGATGACGCACATCTGGATCGGGCGCCACCTGGCGTACCTCGGTCGCTATCAGGCGGCGATCACGCACTACACCCGTGCGATCAGCCAGTTCCCCGAGAGCCACAAGCTCCTCCGCCACCGGGGGCACCGGTACATCACCACGCGCCAGTTCGACAAGGCCGTGGAGGACCTCTACAAGGCCATGACGATGGCCGTCGACCTCGAGGACGAGGTCGAGCCCGACGGCCTGCCCAACGAGAAGAACCTCCCCCGCTCAACCACCTTCACCAACATCACCTACCACCTGGGCCTCGCCTGCTACCTGACCGACAAACGCCCCTTCACGCCCGTCGTCTTCGCGCAGTGCGTCGAGGCCTCCAACAATGACGACATGCGCGTGGCCGCGCTGTACTGGCAGTACCTCGCCCTGCACCGAAACGATCAGGCGGACGACGCGGCGAAGCTGCTCGAGGGCGTTACGCCCGAGATGGACATCATCGAGAACGACGGGTACCACCGGCTCCTGCTGCTCTTCAAGGGCGAGCTGACCGAGGCCGACCTGCTCGAAGGCCTCGAGGAAGGCGTCGCGACCCCGACCGTCCTCTACGGCGTCTCCCAGCACCGCAAGCTCAGCGGCGACGACGAGGGCTGCCGCGAGCTGCTCGATCGCATCATCGAGGGCGAGAACTGGGCGGCCTTCGGCTACATCGCGGCTGAGGCGGACTTGGCGCGGCTGGAGTAGGCGCCACGCCTGACCGCGACGCGGTCAGCCGTGCCACCCAAATCGGTGCTTACTGCCCCTGCGCCAGCGAGAATCCCCGCTCCCCGTCGTAGTTCCGCAGCGGCTGGAAGTCCGCCACCTCGAACTTCTCGGAGATCCGCCTCAAGAGATGGATCGTCGGCCCCTGCCCGATCTGCCCGATCAGGTGCTTGTCCTCCAGCTCGAACCGCACGCGGAAGTAGTTCACCACCTCCGTGTACACCGAGCCCGAGGGCCACACCTGCGTGCCCCGGCTGGAGATCAGCGTCAGCTTGAAGGGCGTTCCCACCGCGATCCGCTCCAGACGCTGGGCCAGTTCCAGCGGCGGCGTCGTCGTCGCGACGTAGATGTCGCACCCCACCACATCCGAACGCACCTGCGTGAACGTCTCCATCAGCTCGTTCACGCTCGGGCGCGTCGGCGGGGCGTAGCTCAACTCGTCCCGCTCGGGCACGGGCTTGGCCTGGCGCCCGCTGGGCTGCTCCCCGAGCCGGTCGATGATCGCGCTCGCGAAGTCCGCCGTGCCCACCGGCGGGGTCTCGGGATCGCCGAAGTCCCCCGTGTGCACCTTGGCCTCGAGGGTCGCGAGCAGCGCGTTCTCAATGATCGCGGCTGATCGCCCGAGCCCCAGGTGACGCAGCATCATCAGGCCGGAGAGCAGCAGGCTGGTGGGGTTACCGATGCCCTTGCCCGCGATGTCCGGCGCCGTGCCGTGGACCGCCTCGAAGATCGAGATCTGGTCACCGATGTTCGCGCTGGGCGCAAAGCCCAGCCCGCCAACGAGCCCCGCCGCCAGGTCGGACACGATGTCCCCCTGCAGGTTGGGCAGCACGATCATCTCGTACGTCTGCGGCTTGAGCACAAGGTTCATGCACAGCGCATCGATGATCACGTCGCCCTTCTCGATGTCCGGGTAGTCGTCTCCCACCGTGCGGAACCGCTCGAGGAACAGGCCGTCGGTCATCTTCATGATGTTGGCCTTGTGCCCGCAGAAGACCTTGCTCAGGCCCAGCCGCTTGGCGGCCTGGAAGGCGAACTGGTGGACCTGATCACACCCGGGCGCCGTGATGAGCCGCTTGCACTCGACCACGTCGGACGTCAGTCGCGTCTCAACACCGCCGTACGTGTCCTCCACGTTCTCGCGGACGATGTACATGTCCACGGGCACGCCGGCGCGGGAGAAGACGGTGTCCACGCCCGGGAGGCTCTGGAAGTGGCGCAGGTTGGCGAAGGCCCCGAAGGTCTTGCGCAGGGTGACGTTGATCGACTTGCCACCCCCGCCGATGGGGGTGCCCATGGGGCCCTTGTAGAGGATGCCGCAGCGCTCGATCGTCTCGACCGCCTCATCGGTCATGCCCCGGGTCTCGCCCGTCGCGAAGACGGACTGGCCCATCTGGACCTCCTGGAAGTCCACATGCTCGGTGACCCCCGCCTCGCGGAAAATCCGCAGGCAGGCGTCCATGATCTCCGGTCCGATCCCGTCTCCGGGGGCAAGGGCGATGGTGGCGCGGTCTGACATCGGTGCGAGGCCTCCTCTGGCAGGACGGTAGGCCAACGCCCGAGCGGTTCTCGGGCGGGCTCAGCCTGAATCGGCCGCCCGGGTCAGACGCTCAAGCACGGCCTCCCAGATCGCCCGTTCCGCCTCGTCTTCCGCCCCGATCGGGGGACGCTCAACCGCGATCAGCCCCGGACGCATGGCGTCCGCCTCCCGCAACGCGGCATAGATCCGCGACGCGTACCCCGCCGCCCCCGCGGGAAGGCGCAGAACCTGCGCCCCGCCCTGCTCCCCGATCGCGCCGTGAGCGATCACCACCACGCCCCCGGCGCCAGACCTTCTCAGCAGCCCCTCCAGCTCCTCCGCCGTCGAAAACAGACGCGTCCGGGCCTTGGGCGCGTAGTGGGGGCCCAGGAGCCCCGGCGAGCGCACCGCCCCATCCGCTCCCCCCGCCCGGGCCTCGACCCGCTCGCCCAGCGCTCCGGCGAGCTGCGCACGCCCGATCACCCCCGGGCGGAGCACCCGCGCCGGCGTCGTCGTCAGGTCCAACACCGTGGACTCGATCCCCGCCCGGCACGGTCCCCCGTCCAGCGTCAGCACCTCGTCCTCGCCGAACGCGTCGCGCACGTGCTCGGCCGTGGTCGGCGAGACCCCCCCCGACAGGTTCGCGCTCGGTCCGACCAGCCCCTCGCCCACCGCCTCGAGCAACGCCAGCGTCAGCGGGTGATCCGGGCAACGCACGCCCACCGTCTCCCCGCCCCCGGTCACCAGGTTCGGGACCAGGTCGCTTCGGTCCAGCACGAGCGTCAGCGGCCCGGGCCAGAACGCCTCGGCCAGTCGCTGCGCCCGCTCGGGCCACCGACGCACATACCGGCGTGCCGTCTCTTCCCCGTCCACGTGAACGATCAGCGGGTTCTGCGCCGGGCGCCCCTTGAGCGCAAAGACCCGGCGCACCGCCTCCTCATCCGTCGCGATCGCGCCCAGCCCGTAAACCGTCTCCGTCGGAAAGGCGACCAGCCCCCCGGAACGGAGCCGCTCGACGCACGCGCGAATCGTCTCTGGGTCGGCGTGCACGCGGGCTCACTCGCCCACGGGCGCCCGGTAATCGAGCGCCCGGTTGCCGTCGAGCACCTGGTTCGCGTCCGGCACGACCAGATCGATCCGCGAGCGTTCCAGCGCGGTCCCCATCGCTGCGTACAGGTTCGCGATCGAGGTGTTGTACTGCACCAACGCCTGGATCTCGCTGATCTCCGCCGCCGCGAGGGCCTCCTGCTGGTTCAGCTCGAGGTTGAGCCGCTCGACGGAGTACCCTAGGTTGGTCAGCTCCTTCTCCACCTGCAGCGTGCGCAGGGCCTCGCCCTGCGCGATCCGCGAGAGCTTCGCCTGCTCGATGAGCCGGTAGTCGCGCACCACGCTGTCGAGCGCGTCCTTGACGTCGAGCACCACGTCCTGCACCGTCTTGCGGTATCCGGTGATCGCGCGCAGCCGTTCGAGCCGCGCCTTGCGGTCCCCCGCGTTCCCCGCCCGGTTGCCGATCGGCTGCTCGAAGAGCACGCCCAGGAGGAACTCGTCGAGGAACTCCCCGTCCCCCAGGTTCCCGTACGCCTTGCCCATGTCCTCGTCGAACCCGATGAGCGCCACCTGCGCCGTCAGGTCCAGCCTCGGGCGTGCGGCGTTGCGAGCCACCACCCGCCGGATCGACGCGTCGTCGATCTCCAGAATCGCCTGCTGCACCTCGGGCCGGGTGTCGATCGCCGTCGTCACCGCGTCGAGAAGGCTGAACTCGATCGGCTCGTCCACCGCCAGGTCCACGGGCACGAGCATGATCTCGCTCCCCACCGGCAGGTCCGGATCGTTGATCAACGCCTTGAGGCGGTCGCTCGCCCGACGCAACGCCGTCTGCGCGATCAGCAGGTCGCCCTTGCGCCGCTCCACGCGGGCCGCGGCGTCCGCGACCTGCGCCTGACGCGCGTCCTGGATCCGGCGCACCCGGATGTCGTCGCGCACCTCCACGCCACGGTCGAGCAGCTTCGCCTGGATCGCCAGCCGGTGGTACGCCAGCACCAGATCCCAGTACGCCGCCTCCACCTCCGTCACCGTCGAGATCAGCTGGGCGTGCAACGCCGCGATCTCCGAACGCTCGGCGTTCTGCGCGATCCGCACCTCCGCCAGCGCCGTGCCCGAGCCCGCCCCCCGCAGCAGCGGCTGGGTCAGACCGACCACGACGTCCACGCTCTGCGCCGGGTTCGGGCTCGGCGACGCCGCGAAGAACGAGCTGCGCACGTCCGAGTAGAGCAGGTCCTGCCGGATCTCCAGCTCACCCCCGGTGACCAGGTTCCGGCGCAGCCCCGTCGAGGCGCTCACCCCCTGCGAGGAGTTGAGCACCGCCCCCGTCATGCCGCCGAAGCCGCTGCCCGCCTGCGGGCGATCCGTGTCCTGCCACTGCGCCGAGGAGAAGAGCAGCCAGTCGAACGCGGCCTGCGCCGCCACGACATCCGCCTCGCTGATCGCCGGCCCCAGACGCGCCAACTGCACGTCCAGGTTCCGCTCCGCCGCCGAGTGGATGCAACGCTCCAGGCTCACCCCGACGACACGCTGCGGCTGGCCGTAGAGGTCCTCACTCAGCAGCGACTCGATCGGGTCCGCCTCCTGCCCCGCCCCCGCGGCCAGGTCCTGCAGGTACCCGTCGGGCGAGTACTCCCGCTCGATCTGGTCGAGGTGCTCCGGGCGGATCTCCAGCTCGCTCAGGCTCGACTCCCGCGTGGTCGTGCGGCGCTGCGGCGCGTTCTGCGCCTCGGCGATCTCCCGCTTGGCCGACTCAACCACCGAGCGTCGGAGTTCTTCCTCTGTGCGCGCCGAGATCGGCGAAGCGCACCCGACAAGCAGGAGCAGAGCGCCCGCCCCGCAGGCGCCGAGCGTTGATCGAACGGATCGGGCGCGGGATGAACGGATTTGGGTGTGTCTCATGGGCGTCCAGAAGGTAGATCGCGCGTGGGGAGGGGTCAAAGGACCCCCCGCCCAAACCCCTTGTGGACAGCCGCTTTTTCGCAGCGCGGTCGCCCGCCCGGGGGTACACTTCGGCGGACGACGGCGCAGCGACTGCGCCCCCGCCGGGGATGGATCCCCGCTCAAGGCCCAGACCCTCATCCGGGCCGTGTGTGAACCGCTTCATGGAGGATGACCCGTGCGTCGCGCCCCCAACCGACCCCGACGAGCCCCCCTCTCCCCCC